>Ga0209204_1000881_pt1 | contig 30643 bp, 18 predicted proteins | sample AD_JPNMR2_MetaG_FD_184425 | JGI IMG/M metagenome (GOLD analysis project Ga0209204, IMG submission 184425) | Active sludge microbial communities of municipal wastewater-treating anaerobic digesters from Japan - AD_JPNMR2_MetaG (SPAdes) (version 2) | ecosystem: Engineered > Bioreactor > Anaerobic...
CCTGCTCCATAACATAATTCAATCCCATCCCAGCCCATTCCTTTTACTTCTTTCACAATAGATTCAATCGTTACCTCACCCTGAAAACCACAAACCATCCATCCATTCAATGCTGTTTTCATGAGGATATATCCTTTTCCTTGTATATTTTAATTAAGAGAAAATATGAGTAATTTCAAGTAATTTTGAATTCTAGTTGTATTTGGTGCGAATGGTCATTCTTAAAAATAGAGTCGTTTTTATTTTTTATCTCTTTTAATCTTTTTTCAGTAATCTCTACATATTTCTGATTCAGGTCAAAACCAATATATTTTTTTCCTAATCTTTTAGCAGCGATTACAGTAGTTCCACTTCCAACAAATGGATCAAGAATTACAGCATCTTTAGAAAATGCAGTGAGAGCTATCAAATATTTACATATTTCAATAGGTTTAACTGTTTTATGGTCGTTATATGCTCCTTTTTCTTTTTTAGTTGGTTTCGGTAAAAGGAAGGTTTTATCTATAAGATCATTTATGTTCTCAACTGTTACTACATTTGCAGGATACATGTCCATATCTTTTCCTATTTTTAAGTTGGTATTAATTAAACCAACTTCATATTTCAATATGTTTTTTAAATATGTTCTATCTACAGGTTTTTGTCCCATTGCAATTGGTTCAAAACATGATTTTATTTGAGGAGTTTTCCATCCGTTGAGTTTTTGTTTTATTATTTCTTTTTCTTCATTAGTAATTTTCATTTTTTCAATAAAATGATTGATTGCCATAGCTTTTACCTGATTTTGTGTATAAAGCCATATAAATACATCCCTAATTTCAAATCCTGCATCATCTATTGCAGAAGCCATTCTATGATAAAGCCGGGGACTTGAAAATGAGAAGAAAAATCCACCGGGCTTTAATATTCTAAATATTTCCTTAGAGATTTGGAGATACCATTTATAGAATCTTATACCTTGTTCACGTTCAAATTTCATGCCTGCAGGAAGAGATTTAATTACGTACAAATTATTTTGATTAGATACTTTTTCATAATTCCAATTATTATCCAGCTTGTCCAAAAAGTAAGGAGGGTCTGTAAGAACAACATCAATAGAATTGTCTTCTATCTTTGTGAGTAATTCTAGGGCATCTCCACAAACTATTTTGTTAATGAAACTTTTATTTTTTAAGTTCATTCTAATTGTCCTGGGTGTATCCCGTTAAATTCTTTATATAAAATTTTGTATATTTTTTTTCTAACATCAACATCGAAATTTTTAACGAACCTTGCATCAGCTAATTTAATAACTCTACCTTTTTTGTCATAAACCCATCTGTTTCTGTCTGCCCTATTACATTTTTGGCATTGAGGTATGATATTTCCTTCGGTTAAAGGTTTATTAGGGTTCATATGTGCTTTTTGTAACTTTGTTATGGTCCCTGGCCAATGGAAATGAGGTTCCCCTTCTTTTGAACCACAAGTAGCACATCTGAAATTATATATTTTCTTTATAGATTTCCAAATGTCGTCATCATTAAATTTTCTAATTTCTTTTTTAAAGCCAGGATAAGGCTTTTCCAACGTGTATAATTGGTAAGTTCCTCTTTCTATTTCAAGAACTATATTGTCCCTACCTCCAGCTACAATCCACCAGCCACTTTGTGCTCCTAAATGTCTCGCTTGTTGTACATCATTGGTGTCTGGATAATATCTCCGTATAAAATGTGTTAACTCTTTTTTTTCTACTTTTTTAGTATTTGGATAGTTATTTGACAGATAAATTAATACCAGAGCATCTTTTGTAAATTTACCCTCCTTATTATATAGTTTAGGGAGTTTTACACCATATTTATTTAAATAATTTTTGTGATACTCTGTTATAGTTTCATAAATTCTTTTGATTGATTCCATATCTAAGTCTAAAGATTCCAATATTACTTTCCTTTTATATAAATAAAAAAATAGTCAAAATTTATTACTATAATTATATACTATCTTAATTAAAGATATAAATTAGTTTGTGTGTTTTTATGTGCTATATTTATTAAAATATTGATTATAGATAACAATCGATCGAAATAATCTGTAAAGACAGTAATTTTTTATTTAGAATTGGAGAAGTTATTTTAAGTGGCGGAGAGAGAGGGATTCGAACCCTCGGTACGGTTTCCCGTACACACGCTTTCCAAGCGTGCTCCTTAAGCCACTCGGACATCTCTCCGTGGTGTATTGTTTTATTGAGATTTTGTATGGATTCGCTATTTACGATTATGGTGGTTATTATACTTTCTCTGTTCGATAAAAATCTACCAGAGGTGGTATATACATATAGGGGTAAGAATTTAATTTTAGACCATTTCGAGGGTGGAGTGTATGGTATTTAGTAGAGTTGATAAAACATAAGGTTTCTGGATGAAACCTATAAGTCCTTTCCCTACAAAACGTTCTATGACATCTTTTTCGTTGTATCCACTTGAAAGAATGACTTTGACCTTTGGGTTTATTCGACGCAGTTCACGGAATGTTTCCTCCCCATCTAATTGTGGCATTGTCATATCTAATAGAACGAGGTCAATTTGGGATTGATTATCACGGTATATTTGTATGGCTTGTAATCCATCTTCTGCGGTAATTACTTTGTATCCACTTATTTCCAGCATATTTCGAACGGTATCTCTGACTAATTTTTCATCATCAACTACGAGAATGTGCTTTTGTGTAATCAGATGTTTGGTTTCTGTGGTTGGGGTGAGATTTAATTGCTGTTGTAGTACCTGATTTTCAGATATAGGAAAGAATACTTTAAAGCTGGTTCCTCTTCCTATTTCGCTATAAACTCTTATTGCACCATTATGAGAGCGAACAATTCCTGCAACTGCGGATAAACCTAATCCTCTACCAGTAAATTTTGTTGTAAAGAAGGGTTCGAACATTCGTTCTTGAATTTCTTTTTTGATTCCTTCTCCGTTATCAATAATTTCTAAATAGACATATTGTCCTTCTTTACAATTTTCGCCGAAGTAGGTTGTTTTCAAGTAATTTTTGTCGCAGTGCATTTGTCGAGTAATAATCGTGATGATGCCTGGTCTGTCACCGATGGATTCGGCTGAATTTAGAATGAGATTTATTAGTAATTGCTGTATGTGTGCGGGGTCTGCGTCAATTAGAGGAAGTTTTGGGTCTAAATCGTATTTCACAGCAATTTTTTTAGACACGGAAACCTCTATTAATTTTTCATTACTGTTTATAAGAGAGGAAAGAGAAATAAGGCGTGGGAATGTTTTCCCTTTCCCTGCATATGCTAATAATTGTTGAGACAAATGAGTTAGTTGTTTTGAAATGCGGATTATTTCCTGAAGGTAATAACGCGTTTCCGAGTCTGGAGGCAACTCCATTAAAGCCAAGTCGGCATTACCTATAATACCTACCAATAAATTATTGAAATCATGAGCAATACCTCCAGCAAGGATGCCAATACTTTCTAATCGTTGTGTTTGCTGTAGTTTTTCGTTTAATATTTGTTGTTCTTTTTCATCTTTTATCTTTTCTGTAATATCCATACCTGAATAGATGAGTCCGTTAATCTCCCTATTTTCTCCATAGAGGAATGCATGTCTTAGTAGCAGAATTTTTTCTTCGTTGTTGGAATTAATAATATACACTTCGTCCTCAATATCAGAGATAATTTTGTTTGTTATGATTTCCTTAAAGTGTTTTTGTAGTGTTTCCCTTTGTTCTGGAGATACAAAAGTTTCAAACCAATTTTTCCCTATAGCGGAAGTATCACATTTCAATACTTGGCATGCGGAGTGATTTAAATGTTGAATATTCCCATCCGAATCCAAAAGGATAAATAGAGAAGGAGAAAGGTTTAGAAAACCTATGCAACGGTCTCTTTCTTGCTTTATCGTCTCTTCAAGTATTTTCCTCTCTGTAATATCTGTGAACAGACCAATTGCTCCCTTAAATTTATTTGTCGTATCTAAAATAGGAGAGGCAGTAACGAGAAAGATGCGTTTTGTTTTATCAGCACATATTAGTGAGCGTTCATATTTATCAAATTCACCTTTTTTTCGTTTTTCTCTTTTTAATAGGGTATCTGCATGTTCTTCAGGTGGTATAAATTCGAGGGTCGATTTGCCAATCATCTCTTCTGGAGTAAAGCCAAGAATATCTGCCATTTTCTTATTGACGAACACTGTTTTAAATTCTTCATTAACGACCCAAATTCCTTCTTGAGCATGTTCAACTATATTTCTGTATTTTTGTTCACTTTCGTTTAGTTGGTTTTGAGTTTCAATAAGTTCTGTAATATCAACATCCATACAAAATATTGCATCTGAATCACCTATTTTTGAGGGTACCATTGTTGATAAAACATATTTTGTAGTACCAGACCTTGTTTGGATACTCCATTTTTTAGGTTCAGTAGGGGCACCTTTTTTTAAGGTGGTTTGTACAGTCTCGTCGAAAGATTGCCATTCCTCCGCAGGTAGTAATATATCCTTTATATTTTTACCGATGACATCTTTATCAAGATATTCATATAGAATCTCGCTGGCTTTGTTCCAGAAGAAAATTTTTCCATCGGTGTAATATCCTTGAATTGCTGTTAATGGTGTCGTTTGAAAAATATACTCATATTGACAAGGTGCATGTATTGAAGTGGTATCAAATGAAAATGTAACATCCCTTTGTTGTTTTGATTTAATCCGATGATATGATGTTTCGCTCTTCTCTGGTTCAATATTTGAGTCGGACATACTCAAGCCCCTTTTATAGTTGATATTTTAAAGATACAACAGCCCAATATGTAAACTTATTTTTGACCATGAAAGTCTTATTTATGTTTCTATTTTTTTATATTATCACAAAGATAAAAGTTATTTACACTCAAAAATGTAATAGTAAGGGAAAGAAAATGAACGGAATTAATCTTTTGTATATCGCGATATTCTTAATTTGTGGAACTGACAAAACTAATATTTCCCAATTTGCAATTGGAAATAGTCCTTTTATAGGTAGTGTAGAATGCCGAAAAGTAGATGTATGTGGTATTACCTCAAACGACAAATCAGGAATGAAGGTTCGTTTTAATATAAGTGATTGGCCTAATGTTTTTATTAAACCAAGTTCAGGGAGTTGGGACTGGTCTGAATATTGTTGGGTTGTAGTTAAGGTGTTTAATCCTGAGAACGATGTGGTTCGAATGAATGTAAGGGTTGATAACGAAGGAGCAAATGGGCATGAGTTCTGTATTACAGGTGGTTTTAATTTACCTTCTAAACAAGAAGAATCAGTTTCATTTTTATTGCCGAATCCATTGTATCCGTTTTCAGTTCCAAATGATAAAGAGCGCTTGGAGGTTTATTCAAAGCATCCATTATGGGGAATGCGCCGGGCACCTGGAAATTTTGTTGAGATGAGGGGGGAGAAATTTGATTTGTCTAAAGTAATAGGATTCCAAATTTTTTTGGCACACCCGAATGTCTCGACAAATCTTGTAATCCGTGAGATAAGACTTGAGAAACAGTTTGATTTGCCTGATTTTCCTTTACCATTTATTGATAAGTTAGGTCAATATAAACATGCAGATTGGAAAGGGAAAACACATTCGGAAAAAGAAATGGTAGAACATGCACAAAAGGAATTACAAACGATTAGAAAACGAGCTATTACCAGTAAAGATTTTGATGTTTATGGGGGGTGGAAAAAAGGACCTCAGTTAAATGCAACAGGATGGTTTCGGACGGAACTAATTGATGGATATTGGTGGCTTGTAACGCCGGAAGGACATTTGTTTTTGTCCATAGGGGTGGATTGTGTTGGGTTGAGCGATTTTACTTTTATAACAAACCGTGAGAAATGGTTTGAATACTTGCCTGATATGAATGACCCAAAATTTAAGAGTTGTTTCGCAAAGGCGGGCAAAGGAGGACATTGGTTTGGACATATTTTAGATGAAGGGTGGGTGTATTGTCCTTATAAAGCGAATATTATTCGTCAATTTGGGGAGACATGGGAACAGCCATGGAGTGAACAAACCACAGCCCGATTAAAGAGATGGGGATTTAATACTATAGGTGCGTGGAGTTCGGTTCACTTGTTTGTAGATAAAAAGATACCATTTGTTATCATTCTGGGACCGGGAAATGTACCAAGAATTAAGAATGCTCCGGGCTATTGGGGACCTATTTATGATGTGTTTGACCCTCAATTCGAAGAAATTGCAGAAAAGAATATCCAAAAAGGAGTGGAGGCTTATAAAGATAACCCCTATTGTATAGGTTATTTTGTGAATAATGAACTTTCGTGGGATGGGGTTTGGGAAGGAACGATAAAAAATGATTTGGAACAGCCCTGCAAGAAGGAATTTGTCAGGATGTGTCAGGAAAAATATGGAACCATAGATAAATTAAATGAGAATTGGAAGACATCATTTGCAGATTGGTCTGAAATTAATAAACCTGAGGAGGAAACAGATGCCTTTAAGCAAGACAGGGATGAATATCTTAGCCAATTTGCAAACAGATATTTTTCTGTCATATCACATGTTGTTAAGAAGAGTGCTCCGCATCAACTCTATATGGGTTGTAGATTCGCAGGATTTCCACCGGAATTTGTATGGAAATCTGCACAGAAATATGCGGATGTAGTAAGTATTAATATCTATCGCAAAGAGGTTCCGAAAGACCATGCTATGTTAAAAATTGCAGAAAAACCCATTATTATTGGTGAGTTCCATTTTGGAGCGTTAGATAGAGGTATGTTTCATACAGGACTGATTGCATGTAAAGACCAGAAAGACCGAGCAGAGAAATATGTGAATTATGTTGAGAGTGTTGTTAGACATCCTTTATTTGTGGGATGTCATTGGTTTCAGTGGGCAGACCAACCGATTACAGGCAGGAACTTTGATGGTGAGAACTATAATATCGGATTAGTGGATGTAACCAACAAACCATATCCAGAGCTTACAAAGTCCGCAGAAAAGATAAATAAAAAAGCATATTCAATCCGTCTAAAAGCCAGCCAAAAAACAGCAGATAGAACCACCAAAAAATAATCGTTGTATTCCTATTTTAGGGTATTGGTGTATTTTAAAAACAGTTTTGTGGAGAGATAAAGTTGTTTTATTCTTCTGTAATGAGGATTTTAGTGTGAAGAGGGATAATATTGTAAAGGGTAATGGCATCATCGTTTGTCAGACAGATACAGCCATGTGAGGAAGGAGTCCCTATAAGTTCTTCTTTGTTGGTTCCGTGGATATAGATATACCGTTGATATGTATCTACAATTTCATCTTTATTGTTGACCCCTTTGTTTTTTCCCTCTTCTAATCCATCAAGGCGGAGTATACGAGTTAGTATAAGGGATTTTTCGGTGATCTGGGTTTTGTCCCAAAGTCCAATGGGTTTACGGTTGCGAAAGATTTGTCCCCATGGGGCATGGTCGCCAATTTTTTCTACAATTTGGTGCCACCCTCTTGGGGTTTGGTGAGAATCTTTTTTTTCACCAGCTCCTTTTATCGCTGTTGAGCAGGAAGTTTGCCAAATAATTATGTTATTTTTTATGACATAGAGTTTTTGATTTTTTATTGAGACCCAAATACCAAGGTTTTCACCAATATGTTGTGCCCATTGATGTTTGTTTAAGATGTTCGTTTCTTCTGTGGAAAGGGGAGTTCCGTTATTGGGATGTGTTTTCATAGTCTACTTTGATTGTTTGTCCTTGTTTAGGTTTAGTAATTATTTTTATTTCTTTTGGTGCTAATACGGTGTATTGATTTCCTTTTTTGTTGATTTGTAAAGAATTGCCATAGGGTAGAGGTTTTTTAAGTTGCATGTCGGGTAAACCATTTATGTTTGCAGGTTCCAGTGCTATTTCATCCCAGCTGGGTGTTAAGGGTTTAATTCCTAATATATATTCAGCGATAAGGTATATTGGACAGCTACTCCATGCGTGACACCAGCTCATGTTTATTTTCATTTCAGGTTTCCACACTTCGAGGCAAGAGGTAGCACCGTTGCGGAGCATTTCTTTCCATGAATATTCGGTGTCGTTTGTTAATAATTTCCAGCCTAATTCGGGGTTGTTCTCTTTGAAACATGCTTCAATCACATAAGAAGCAATATAAACACCGCAAGATAATCCCTTTTGCTCGATTAAGGAGAAAATGTTTCTTTTTACTTCTTCATTTTTTACTAATCCGAAGAAGAGAGGGATAGCGTTACTGTGTAGGGAATAATGGGTAGACTCTGGTGCATCTTTATAAAGGTTTTTATCAGGGTCGAGGAAGGTTTTCTGGTAACTATCTTCAATCTTCTTTGCCTTTTCTAAAAGATTGGCATCTTCAATTCCGATTGTTCTTTGTATTTCTATTGTTTTAGTTATTGCACCGTAATAAAAGGCGTTGACAACTGCGTTTGGTTTGTTCAGAGCAAAATCGTAATCGAAATTATCGCGTAAATTTTTAGGCCAATCGATTAGAATGGGTTTTGTACCAGTGGATGTTAGCAGTCCATGTTCATTTTCATATTGAGCAAAGTATTTTAATAGGTTTGGTAAACATTCGGATGCTATTTCCTTTAAGAATTCTTTATCCCCAGAATGGCGGTAGTATTCCCATAACATAAGTGGGTATTGCAGTGAATACTCAGCAAATTCTTGAATAAACCCTGATGGTGCAACAGCCAATAGCCCTGGGTCAATTTTTGAAGAGAGGTAGAAATCGATTAGTGATTTTTTGGTTAATGACGTATCACCTGTGAGCCACATAAAGGAGCGGGATGTAATGACAGCATCACCTAAATATTGCCCTTTCTCACGAGAGGGACAATCTACAAATACTTCTTGAGAGCAAAGTTGAACCCCTAATTGACAAATGTCCCAGATATTTTTTAATTCTTTATCATTAGAGTCAAAGGCAACTTTGGTTGTATCGAATGGATAATGTCGTTCTTCTACCCAGACAGAGACTTCTTCTGGGGCATTTTCTAATTCAATATACCGAAAGGCACGATATTCGAAAAATGGAGTAATGTCTTCGTCTCCAGAAAGAATAATTTCTTCTTTATAATTGCAATTTGCTCGCATTTGCCATCGGACATTCCCTTTTTCGTCACGTTCTTCTCCATGGTACACAATCATTTTTTCACCTTTTTTCCCTTTCGTTTTTATACGGGTGTATCCGACGACTTCTCTGCCAAAGTCAAAAAGAATATTTCCTGTAGAAAGTACTTCATTTTTTATGGGATGGATAGGGATAATCGTTAATGGTTTTGCTGGTAAATCTGCAAATATGTAGTCATTTTCACTTAACTCGGGAGTTATCCAATGGGTATCGTCAAAGGTAAAAGATTGCCAATTTTTAGGGTATTTTTGCATATCTATATTTTCAAGGAATTGTGTTTTATATCCTGTTGTTTCTGTGATAATAAATGCATTAAGGGGGAAACATTTCCAAGAAGTGTCGGATAGAATTTCTGTTTTTTGGTTATTAGTATCTGTGAGGGTAAGCCTGAAAATAAACCCAGAACGATTGTCTCCACTGACACACACACGATTAATTAGCCCTCTATAATAGGTATGAACTGCTATTATATTAGGACCTGTCTTTATAAACTGTTTTATATCGTATTTAAAGTATGGATATGCAAAAGGATAGCCCGTTGTGGGACCTTCTAAAATATATTCTCCATTTATGTATAGCTTAAAATAATCATCAGCAGTAATATATAACTCTGCAGATTTAGGTGTATTTTCAACAATAAATTTTTTTCTAAACAATGTATGAACCTGATGAGGATTTTCTTTTACCCAATTATCTTTTCGATTTGTCATAAAGTCATTATTATGGCTACTATTTTTCATACGAGGGTCGGTGATAATTTGGGCATTTCCGAAGGGGTTTACTGACGGTGGAAAAGTAAGTAAAAGGTATAGTATTAATGGAGTAAGGGATATAAAATTCATAGGAAAACCTTTTATTAAAAAATCATTTTTACAAACAAGATACAAAGTATTTATAATATAGTATGAATAGAGGCAAAAAATAATCAACTGCAACCAAAAGAAAGGAATGAAAGGATGATTTCTGTTTCCGGTTTTCGTAGAGGTATGGCGATCCGTTATGAAGGAGATATTTGGGTCGTAGTAGAATTCCAGCATATTACACCTGGGAATTGGCGTGCAATGTTAAAAACGAAATTGAAGAATGTAAAGACGGGTAGAACGATGGAAGTCACTTTTCGTATGTCTGATGAAGTAGAGGAAGTAATGTTGCTGGAACGGAAGATGCAGTATCTTTATGAATCTGAGGGATTGCTGTATTTTATGGATTTGGAAACGTATGAGCAAACCTTTATTCCAGAGGAGATGTTAGGGGAGCAGAAGAAGTTTTTGAAAGAATCTGATTTGTGTTCTATTTACTTTCTTGAGGATAAGCCTATCATTGCGGAAATGCCTCCGTTTGTAGAATTAAAAGTAATAGAAGCGGAACCTGCTGTAAGAGGGGATACCGCAACCAATGTAATGAAATTCTGTACTTTGGAAAGTGGTGCAAAGATACAGGTTCCATTGTTTATAAAAGAGGGCGATGTTATAAAAGTTGATACACGAACTGGAAGATATATTGAACGGGTTTCTACAGGGTAAAATTTAATTATCCTTCGCCCATTTCTCCTAAGAACGAGTTCCGTTTATCATCAATAATTAGTACTAACTGCTGTCCTTCAGTGGTAATTTTTAAATTCTGTAAGTCAAAATTGTCTGGCAGAACTTGAATGTGGTCAATATTTTCACGAGGGATTAGTATCATTTTAAAGGTGTCATCTATCTGAACTCCACTTGCTTGCTGTCGCGTTAACATAATTCCTTTTGCTTCTACTACAATCCAATTTTCTGACCATACTGTTACTTTGCCGACATAAGAGAAAGGTTTTTGTTCTTTAAAATTTTTTTTCATCTTAATGCGGACAATTCTATCTTTAATCATAAATACTCTCCTTTTAATTTATCTATTAAATGATACAATTTAAGTTTGGTATTTATCAAAAAATAATAATTAAAAAATTGCAATTATGGAGGAAAAATGGTAATATTAATAGATAAATTAATTTTTTTATAGTATTTATTGTTTTATGATTTTTAAAATAATGGAAATAAACAATATATGTTTAGGAGAATTTAATATGAAGGTTCAAAGGTTATTACTTGTTCTTGTGCTTGGAGTTCTTACATCCACATTTGTTTTCGGTGATGCCTATTGGCTTTATTCGGCACGATGGGAAGGCAGTAAAGAGCTATCCGATGCAGAGATGGCAGGATTAGCAAAATTGCAGGGTTCGTTGGAATACGTCGAGTTTAGTGACGATGGAATTTTAATAAGGAATATTGTGCAATTTGGGAAGGTAGGGGTAGGTTTTCCTGGATTTACATCACTAAATCGAGCTCTATTGGAGAAGTTTGCAAATAATGCGGAGAAAGGTGTTTCGGAAGATGGGAAAGCGGTGTTTAAGGTTCAAATGGATGGGATTACATTGGAATGGTTCATTGCTCAAACGAAGGGAAATGAAGGGATATGTGAAACTCGGTGTTATATAAATAATAAGTTATTTTATATTGAGCAACGGAAGGAACTTTATTGTAAAGATGGTGTTCGTCCGACATTTATCCGTTGGGATTATCAGAGTGGTGATAAAAAGGGCACGATAGTTCAACTGTTTGAACCCTATTCTGGTGTCAAGTCCGATACAGATTCAGAATTTAAGGTAAAGGGTGGTTTGGAAGAGGTTATAAAGGTAGACCCTAAAGGAGACCCAGGAAAGGCAGTAGAAACACAACCTGTTCAATTTACTGCACCAATGAAAGGGTTAAATCTAAGTTTCGATTCGGGTTGGTGGCCGAATGGTAAAGGAGAAGGTGGATTTGAGGAACAGCCAGGTGGCTTCCCCGTACAGGTCCGTATTCGTGCGGCAGCGGTTGCTAATTATCAGGCGGATATTCAGGGATTTTTCCATTTAAGTGATAATTGGCTTATTGCTGGAAGTGCGAGCGGTTTTTGGGGTTATGATTTTGGTGGTGAGTTGTATATGAAAGCAGGTTTTGATATTGGGATAATTCCTCCTTTTATTGTTGACATTCCTTATATTCCTGATATATTGTTACGGTCTTCAAAATATGATTATTTTAATAGTTTTTTGTTAGATACAGTGTCTGTATTACAAGATGAGACACCTAAAACTCATTTGTTTGATGTAAATCTTGTTGATTTAATTTTAAAGTTAGTAGGTGTTACTTTGCCAGATTGGTTAAAGTGGATACCTTTCTCAGCAGGTGCTGGCATTGATATTTCGACGAAGACAGATGGTTCGCTTGAATGTGATACGATAAGTTTAGAAGAAGGGCTTTTGTTCTGGACAGAAGGGCAAACTGTGCCTGTCACACCAGGAGAAACAGGCTACCGTTCTGTAATGAATTACAATGAAATATGTAATCTGATTTTAACTATTAAGTTTTATCCAACTGTATATATTAGTATTTTTGGTGCGAGATGGGATTTGCCCATTATGACAATTCCGTGGTCTCCATTTAATGGACCTATGGACCTTGAATTTAGACCATGTGAAATTAATTTTACATCTGAACCGCCATCTCAACCTGCGACGGATTGGTTTACGGAAGATTTTGTTGTTGACAATGATTTAGATAATAAGCGATTATTGTTAACCCCAGCGAATAATGCCAATGGTTATTTTGCATGTACCACCACAGGAATAACAGATTATCCAGTAGATTCGATACTTTCAACCGCTGTTAATTTAGGTGATGATGCTTATGTTGAGGTGCCTTTGGCAGATGGGAAACAGGTTGTTCTTTATGGAGTGGCTTATGACCGTGTGTTTATTGGTAGTAATGGTTATTTAACCTTTACGGAAGGGGATACACAAAATAAAGAATCACCAGAGAATCATTTCAGTATACCGCGTGTTTCAGGTTTATTTGATAATTTAAAACCGAATGACGGCGGACAGATCTGGTATAAGCAATTAGATGACCGTTTTGTTGTTACGTATCATGAGGTCAGGGTTGATGGTAATTTTACGAATGATACAGCCAGTTTTCAGATAGAAATGTTTTTTGATGGTCGGATTGCAATTACCTGGTTGAATATAGAAGCCTATGATGGTTTAGCGGGTATATCAGCAGGAAAGGGTGTTCCTTCTGAATATAAAGAAAGTGACTTGTCCCGTTATGCTCCTTGTATTGAACCTGAGGGAAGTATAGAAGGTTTCCCTGAAGGTGGCTTTGAGGGAGAAGGTTCTGTGGAAGGTTCAATAGAAGGCGAAGGTGAACTTCCTGAGTGGTGTCCGAAACCTTGTGCTGTTTCGAACTGTGGCAATACTGCAATCCAGAGTAATACCCGACAGGCGTGGGAAGCATTTTGTGCATATATGGGAATGAATCCTTTATCTGTAGACCTTGATGATAATTTGATTATAGAAACAGGACAATTACAGTTGTTGGATGTTATATTAGGTAGTCCAGGTGCTAATAATCGGTGTTGTGTATTAACTGCATGGCAAAATAATTATTCTTTCTTTACTGTATTAATTGACGGGTTGATTTCCGAAGGGAAAATTTCAGAGGCATTACTATCACAGGTAAATGCGAGTAAATTAAAAGCGATGTTTGCAGGTTTAACCACGTTAGGAGAGGATTCTGCTGTGAACCTCGCAATTAATATTGGCAATCAAACAGGAGTGATATTCTCGGCATCACAAATTGACCGCTCTGCAAGCCAGTATTTAGGAGCAAGTGGTGACGCGGATACAGATAGAGTTTGTAACCTTGCTGAATATAATGCAACATTTGATGGGTCTACGGATAGCATATTTACATTTGTAATTAATGCAGTTGACCCGACAGCACGTAGTAATGGAGGTGGATGTGGTGCCCCGTGCTTTAGCGAAACAAATGAAGGTGAAATTTTACCAGTATATCAATTAACTGTAATGACGGAGGGGAATACTGCCCCTGTTTCAGTTCAAGTATCACCGATAAGTAGTGAGGGGTTAAATCCAGGATATTATTATCTGGGAACAAATATCACAGCGACGGCGTTTTATAATGATACAAGAGATATATGGCAAGGGTGGATGATAAATGGGCAATTTGTAGGGACTGCAAACCCGATATCGTTTAGCATTACTCAAAACACAGTGATTACAGCGTTGTTTGTTCCCATCCAAATTGAAGGTGAGGGAGAAGGTGAAGTTCCATCGATTATTCCTGTGATAGAGCCGTTTATTTTGGGATTAGGCACGGTTCCATCGGGTGAATGTAAAGAGGGCTCTTTTACCATTACTAACTCTGAGTTTAGTACAGGGGTATTAATTGGAAGTGCGGTTATAAATCCTGTAGATAGTTCGGTAGGAGATGCTTTCCAAATTGTCTCCGGGGCAAGTTACGAATTGACACCTGGTGAGGGACAGCAAGTCGTTGTAAGATTCTGTTCTGGAAACTTGGAACCCAAAGAGTATGTCGCTTTAGTTAGTTTTTCAGCGGGTGAAAATGTGCTTATCTATCCTGTTGTTGTCGGAGTTGAAGCATCTGCTGAAGGTGAAGGAGGTGGAGAGGAAGGAGAAGGAGAAGGTGTTATTGAAGGCACATTGGAAGGAGAAGGGACTCCAGAGGGGAGTGTTGAAGGTGCCACAGAAGGTCAGGTGATTACAATACAGCATAGTGCTGATACGAATGGAAACTGGAAGATTGAGTTACCAGAATTATTAAGGGTTATCCAGATATTTAATTCATGGGGTTATTATTGTGCTTTATCACCAACAGATACAGAAGATGGCTATGAAGTCGGACCAGGACCAAATCATAGTTGTACTCCTCACGCCTCTGACTATAATCCACAGGATTGGAAAATTGAATTGAGAGAGTTGTTAAGGGTTATACAGTTCTTTAATTCTGGTGGTTATCATAAAGACCCATTAGGTGAAGATGGTTTTGCGCCAGGTCAGCAAACTTAACATGTGTAGGCATAGAAATGAATCTTTTGGGGAAAGGTAACTTTCCCCGTTTTGTTTAACAGTGAAGAGAGAAAGGAAGAAAGTATGTTTGATGTTCTTATTAGGAATGGGAATATTGTGGATGGTAGTGGAGCGAAGGCATATACGGGAGACCTTGCAATTGAGGAAGGTAGGATTGTCGCTATTGGGAATTTGAAAGACGCACAGGCAAAGGAGGAAATTGATGCCAAAGGTAGGATGGTATGTCCTGGCTTTATAGATCCACATTCGCATGCGGATATAAGTTTGCATAAAGAGAATGCAGAAGAGTTGCTTATGCCCTTGATTAAACAGGGAATTACTACTTTTGTAGGCGGAAATTGTGGAATGGGACTTTCTCCTATATTAGAACCCGGAAAGGAAGCCATATTTACATACATTGAAGTTTTTTCCAGTTTTGACCCTGAGAAAGAGTTTCGATGGAGGAGCACCGCAGAATACTTTGATTTTTTAGATAAAAAAGGGATCCCGTTGAATTCCGCAATTTTAATTCCTCATGGTTTGTTGAGACTACATGCAGTTGGCATGGAAAATCGCTATGCAACGGATGATGAAATACAAAAGATGGCTCGGGCATTGGAAGCATCTATGGACGCTGGGGGAATAGGGATGTCTACAGGATTGCAGTATTACCCTGGTAGTCAAAGCGATACGAGGGAATTAGTAGAATTGGGGAAAATCTTAAAGAAGTACGATGGTATTTTTACCAGTCATTTGCGTAGTTATAGCAATACATTAGATAAAGCCATTGATGAAGTAGCTACCGTTGCAGGGGAAAATCAGATTCGAGCTCAGATTTCGCATTTGTTCTGGGTCCCCGATATGGGCTTTATTGGACCCTTTGTTCGTTCTCTAATCCGAATGATGGCAAGTTTGGCACAGTGGATACCTATTCCTATTCCATTAGAGAAACCTATACAACAAGCCATTGAAAGGATTGTAAGTAATCAAGATAAGGGGGTGAATGTAAGTGTAGATGTTATGCCAACCACAACAGGTTTTACACATCTTTTAGCCTTTTTCCCACCGTGGGCGTTAGAAGGAGACAGGACACAGGTATTAAATCGGCTGAAAGACCGGGATTTACGAAAAAAAATGTTGCATAGTATTGAACACGGTAAAATGGAATGGCCTCATACAGGCCCTGATTCGTGGACATTGAACTTATTCCGTCTTATGGGTTGGGAATGTGCACATATTATGGCGGTGCAGTCGGAAAAGAATAAGCGGTATGAGGGAATGAATCTGATTGAGATTGCCCGTGAAAGAGGTGTCCATCCGTTTGATGCGGCTTGTGATTTGTTGCTTGAAGAGGACGGGCATGTACTTGTGTTTGAAAGTATTGCGGAACCGGATGATTTGTTTACTGAACGGACTACTTTCCCTTCGATGGCACACCCGAAGGTAATGATTTCTACAGATGCAATATTGATGGGCTTTGGTATGCCGTCACCCTTGTTCTATGGTTGCTATCCACGATATTTGCGTAGGTATTGTAAGGAATTGAAATTGGTAGACCTTGAAACAGGTGTTCGTAAATGCACATCATTGTCAGCAGAACATTTTAACTTAAAACAACGAGGATTGCTAAAAGAGGGATATTTTGCGGATGTACTTGTAATTGATATGGACAAGATAGATTCAAAAGCATGTTTTAAGTCACCGACAGAATCGCCATCTGGAGTGGATGAGGTTATTATTAATGGAAAACGGGTTGTGAAAGAAGGCGTTTTTCAAAGAGGATTGAGTGCGGGAAGTCTTTTACGACATACAAAAAATTAAAAGTATCTTTGAAGAAAAGAATAGAATTAGTAATCATGGTAATGGAATGGGAAAAATGGGGTAGATTGGGTGGTTGAGGAAATGTTTTTTATATTGTAAGTAGTATTGTCTCTTATGTATGAAACATAAATGGTTTCTTTCAGTCTAAATTTAAGAATCACTTTTTAAACATCTTACTATAAGGAGATAATAAATGATTAAACAGGCAAAGCAAATAGGGATTTTATTCGTTATTTTTGTATCTATTGCATTTATGATTTCTGCAGAAAATGCATCCCCTGTAACTATAACACAGTTGGAACGGCCTATAATTCGGCATGAGGTAATGGTTCCTAATGTAGATGATTTTATAACATTAAAATGTGATTTTCATATGCATACTGTTTTTTCTGATGGACGAGTTTGGCCTGACTTGCGAGTTATAGAAGCATGGGCAACAGGTTTGGATGCTATTGCTATTACAGACCATATAGAGGGACCTGTAGACAGGCCGTTTTTAACAGGAGATGATAATTCTTCTAATGAATTAGCAAAAGGAACTGCAGAACGGTATGGGATGATTTTGATAAAAGGAGGGGAAATTACACGAGAGCAACCTTATGGACATTATAATGCCTTGTTTTTGAAAGATGTAAACCTTGTTGATAATGAAGACCCATTTACTGCAATTGAGAATGCAGTAAAACAGGGGGCTTTTATTCAATGGAACCATCCAGATTGGAATTCTGCGACACGTAATAAATTTGAATTTCAGAAAAAGTTGTTAGAAAAAGGGTATCTGCATGGAGTTGAAATATCGAATGGCTCGGATTGGTATCCGCATGTAATAGATTGGGCATTGGAAAATAATCTTACAATGATGGGGAATAGTGACCTGCATGGATTGATTATGGGTGAATTTCAATTGGATAAATTTCAAAGACCTATGACTTTGGTTTTTGCGAAGGAAAAAACAGAACAGGGAATTCGTGAAGCTTTAGATAATAAACGAACGGTTGTCTGGATAGCGGATTTGATTAATGGTAGGGAAGAATGGGTCTCAAAGTTATTTCTTTCCTGTGTTCGTTTCGGAAAAATACAAGTAACTAATCCTGAGAAGAAAGAGGGTAAATTAATAATAGAGAATATTTCAGATGTACCGTGGTCAATTCAATTTATGGGACCTGTGATTTTGGGTTCATATCGTTTGGAGCCGAGGACTTTAGCAGTAGTGAAAACAAGAGGACAGGGTAAAGTTCAAATGAAGGTGCTAAATGCATGGGTAGGCACTGGTAAAAATTTACAATTGGGAATTGAAACTGAATAGACATTTTAGCTACAAAAAATTTGAATATGCGAAAGTCGAGATGATTTTATAGGTGTTTATTTTATCGTTATTCAGGAAATATTCTTAAAAAATTAATTTACATTTGTAGTTTTCTCTTTTAATTTCAGAAGGGTACAATTTTATCTATGTTTATGAACTGGTTTTATATTTCACCTAACTTTTTTTGCCAGTGAAATTTTTTTGAACTTTCCGAGGCATAAAAGGTGATGGCTGTTTTTCTCGGATATTGTTTTTTTGACGTTCGGTTTTTTTGTTAGGAATAGTTTTACCGCTTAACTCATATCCGATGGTAATTCGTGTCGAGATCAGTTTGTTGACGAATTCGTCTGTTACAATGTTCCAAGGAAGGTATTGTTCGAGATTCGGTGATAACCAAGCATACACATCGTCATTTTTAAGTTTTTCGGTCTGCATTTTTTTAGCCATTAATAGGAGATATTCATAGTCTTCCATACCATCTCTTAGTCGTTCGAGTCTAACTGAGCTATAGTAATTATTATTTGGAGCAGGATACAAAAGAGAAGTCATTTGTAGTGTATTTTGAGGCTGAGGAATGAAATCTTTTTTATCGGCAGGTTTTAATATTACATTATTCCATGAGTTGATAGGTGTTAATATAGCGCCCTGAAGCTGGTAATACCAGCATATCCATGGGATGATGCGTGATTCAATAGGAGGTGCATCATAGCGTAACGATGGGTACTGTTCGGGGATTGTCCAGAGCCATGGCTTGATAATAGGGGCTATTCGTGGTTCAGGTATTTTTTCTGGTAGATTTAATCGGACATCCTGAATGAAAATAGTTTCTCCTTTCTTTAATTTTTTTAGTTCTAATCGAAAGGCGATAAAGTCAGGGTTGTATTTAAATGTTCCGTAGGATATAGAGTTTTCAAAAAATCTACCTGTGATGTGTTTCCATGTAATAGATGAAGGGAAAAAATGGATTCCATCTCGTGAAGTGTTAACTTCTGCGGATTGGGGAGTTTGTCCTGGCCCCCATATAATTACAAGATTTTTTCCAATGTGACTTTCTTTTAAGTGGATTTCTACCCATTCATTTTTACCTTCTTTTTCTGCGGGGAGTGAGAGCCAACCAGTAAAGGGGCAGTTGTCTGCTATGTTTTGGGGGGAACTTAAAATAGGTGGATATGAACCGGGTAAAAAACCACAGGAAGATGCAGACACAGATTTGATTGATATATTTGTTTCATCAGTAATTGAGATACCTCTTGTGAGTCGTTGTATTAAATCAATGGAAAAGTAATTAAATGGTATTGCCCATATATCTGTATAAAAGTTGAATTGAGGGGATGGTGGACTGCATAGAATGCGGATTAGAGATGGGGTCTGTTCTGAGAGGGCATTAAGATAGCGTTTAAGACTTTCATTTTGTTCAGATTCAGGAGGACAAAATAGAACCACACTTAAATTGGATTGGGGCAGGTCTTCTTTTATTTGTTGCCAAATTTTGGTTTCTTCTTGAGTGGGGGAACGCACTGTGTCTAATGGACCTGAGGGTAAAAGTAAAGGAGTAACATCAAGGATGGTGTTTGAAATAGAAATATCGGTTTCTTTTATACTCTGGATTAATTTATCCCATAGGTTTTTAGGAACAGATAGGTTCTCAGTATTATTTGTTTGTAGATACATTCCGAGTGAGAGGGTAAGATGCTTTTTATAGAGGAAGGTAAAAAGTGATGTCCAAAAATCATCTGCTGAGTTGGCATTATTATTGTTTAGCTGAGCCATTGTTTTCCAATCCAAAAAACTTATAGCGGGAAGTGATGGGGTTTGAGGGATTTCAAAGTCAAATACTTCAATGTCTACAGGTATTTTTCTTATCTTTTTGCCTTTTGAGTTTAAAATTATTTCCGTTTGGTAGTGTCCCGACTTTATTTCTTTTGGGATATGAAATGTTATCCAAAGAACTGCTTTTTGCCTCTGATAAATATTGAAAGGTTCTATAGGTTTGAGAATGTCAAAAAAGATAGCGGAACGGTCTATGCCCCCCTGAGGTAAAGGTATACCTTCTACTGGAAGTATCTGATAAATCTGTGGAGGTGTGAGCTCATTAGGGAGCCTCTCTATTTGTAATGAAACATCATTAAGGGACTCACTATCAGAAAAGATATGGATTTGAAAAGATTCCTCTTCACCTTTGGCAGAGAAGATTGTCGCATTGTATGAAGAGAAGTTAGATGGTTTTTCTATATTTGTTGAACACCATGACGGTTCAACCCAGATATTAGTTCCTGAGATTATAAAGTATATTGTTAGTGAGATATCTAATAACATTTTTATCTTATAGTTAGACTATGATTTTTTTATTCTTTCGATATATAATAAACAAAAATTTAGATAAAAGAGTAAACAGAGATTTTTATAGGTGAAGAGAAATGGAATTTGAAGAATTGATGAAAAAGACAAAAAAGGAACTTATTGAAGAAATACAACAGTGGGAGGAACGTTTAGAACAACTAAAGAAAGAAATTGAAATTAATAAGAGTGGCAAATCGTTTTACACCCCATCCGACTTGTTACCGCTATTTAATAGTATGAGTGCTATTGAAACGGCGGTTTATGTGGCTGATATGCAGACATATGAATTATTAGCAGTAAATGAATATATAGAGAGGGTATGGGGTAAAGGGATATTAGGTAAAAAGTGTTATGAAACTTTACAAGTAGGACAAACTACACCATGTAGTTTTTGCACAAATGACCGATTGCTTAATGAAAAGGGAGAACCCAATCCTCCGTATGTATGGGTATTTCAAAATACCCGTACAGGCTCTTTCTTCCAATGTGTTGATTTTGCAATTCCGTGGGAGAACGGGAAAATGGTGCGATTAGAGGTGGCGTTAAATATAGACCAATTTGTAAAACTTCAAAGGGAACGGGATACTCAAACTGAAATTCTTATGACGGTTATAAAAAATATTCCACAGGCGGTGTTTTGGAAGGATAAAAATGGAGTGTTTTTAGGATGCAATCAACAGTTTGCGTTAGATGCGAATTGTGATTCTCCATCGGATGTGATTGGCAAAACGGATTATGACCTTCCATGGACAAAGGAGGAATCGGAAAGTTTTCGGAGAATGGATAAAGAAATCATAGAAACTGGTGTTCCTTCCCTTTTGTTTGAGGAGTCTCAGACGAGAGCAAATGGGATGATAAGATATCTGCTTGTTAGTAAGGCTCCGTTGAAGGATTCAGAAGGGAATATTATTGGTGTATTAGGTACTTATAGCGATATTACGGAATTAAAGAAAGCCCACGAGATATTACAGAAAAATGAGCAATTATTGAATAGTTTGATGCAAACGGCGCCTTTTGGTGTCATTTGTGTTAAGAATCGAATTATCGAATGGTGTAATGAACGAATGGAACAAATTTTTGGATATTCCCGAGATGAATTAATTGGGAAGTCGACACGTGAGTATTACGAATCCGAAGAAGAATATTTAAGGGTGGGAGATATTATATACAATAATTTAGTGGGTAATGAAATGGTTTGGACTGAGACGCGATGGAAGACAAAGGATGGAAGTTATATTGATGTCCGTATTAATGTAGCATTAAAAGATTCAGAAAAGCCAGATGAAGGAGTAGTTTGTGGAATTTTAGATATAACGGAACAAAAGAAGCGTGAAGAGCAAGAAAAACAAATGTTAGAACGAATGTATCATATTCAGCGGATACAAAGTTTAGAGGTTCTCTCAGGAGGGGTTGCTCATGATTTTAATAATATTCTCATGGCAATAATTGGTAGTGCTGAATTAGCAATGCATGAAATTCCAGAAATATCACCAGCCCAACATTATTTACAGGAAATAGTTAATGCGAGTAAGAAAGGTGCTGAACTTGCAACGCAGATGCTTAGTTATGCAGGTAAAAGAAAATTAGTGGCAAGGAAAATAAACATTAATAATTTAGTTAATGAGATGACACAGATATTAAAGGCAACCATTTCAAGAAAAGCCATTTTGAAGTTAGATTTGGCTGAAGAAATACCAATGATAGAAGGAGATGCGACACAAATTTCACAAATTATCATGAATTTAGTCGTTAATGCGAGCGAAGCAATGGGAAACAAAAGTGGTGTGATAGTCTTAAGAACAGGTGCACGTATTTGTGAACAACAGTATTTGGACACTTTATTTTTACCAAACGAGCTTAAAGAAGGTTTGTATGTTGTGCTTGAAGTAGTGGATACAGGATGTGGAATGGATGAGGAGGCGAAGATACATCTGTTTGAGCCATTTTATACCACAAAATTTACAGGAAGGGGATTGGGTATGGCAACAGTATTAGGAATTGTCCGTAATCACAAGGGAGGAATTAAGGTTTATTCTGAGGAAGGTAAAGGAACTACTATCAAAATATTTCTACCAGCAATTGAATGGGAAGCCGAAAGACAGACTGTATTTACAACGGATAGTAAAGAATGGCGTGGAAGCGGAAAAGTGCTGTTAGCAGAGGATGACGAAACAATTTGTGCGTTGACACAACGAATGCTTCAATATTTGGGATTTGAGGTGTTTGTTGCAGTGGATGGACGAGAAGCTGTCCAGATTTTTGAACAGAATCGGGATTCTATTTCCGCTGTTATTTTAGATATGACAATGCCTCATATGGATGGTATAGAAGCGTGTCTTGCTATTCGGAAGATTAGTGAGTCTGTTCCTATTATATTAACCAGTGGTCATCCTCAAGACGAATTAAATAAAAAGATAAATCAGAGTTGTATATCGGGGTATTTACAAAAACCATATCGTTTTGAAGAATTAAAGACGGTATTAATGAACATTCATCACGTTGAATAAGAATTGGTTAAAAAAAAGATAAAGTCGTTGATTTTAGCAGTGAAAAAGGTAGCAGGAATGTCATTAAATATTCGAGAAGATGTTTTTATCTTTTTTGTTTTATTATTTATGTTTCCTATGATTGGGGAAGCCTCAATGTATAGGTTGTCAGAAGAGTATTGGAAGGGAAAAGGGAACGTAAGTGAATGTGTGTTAGATGCAACTGTTTTTAATCAGAGAGTTGATGAAGGTCGTGATGTAATTATTTTCGAATATAGGGGTGTAATTAATCTTGGAAATTATAAATCTCTTTCTGTGAATATGATAACAAAGGGTGGAAAAGATATTTTGTGGGGTTGGAAAAGCAAAAGGACTGGTGATGAATATTATTATCCATATGATAACTGTTCTTTAATTTCGGATGGGAAAGTGCATACCTATACTTTTATGCTCCGATTTCCAGATAAAAATAATCCGATATTTGACATTGTGGATTCGATATGTTTCGAAGTAAGAGGAGTGAAAGATAATATAGAAGGTATAACGATGGAAAAGGTTGTGTTTCAACCTTATGACAATGTAAGACCAAAACAGATGACAATATCTGGTGTTTGTATGGATGTGTTATGGGATGAAGAAATGGAGATGGAAAAAGATATTAGTGATGGTAGTAGACTCATTTTTTATACAGGTATTTACAACCCTGATGTAGGTTCTTTTAGAAAGAAATCGACTGATATGGAATGGAAAACAGATGGAAGTGAATTTACAGTATTGATAGATGACCATGAAAATCGTGATGTTTTATATCAACTTAAAATGAATCCAAAAATAAACAAGGAAGACCGTTTTTGGCGTCGAGCGGAAATAGATTTATCAAGATATAAAAATAAAAATGTAAAAATTATTTTTCGTATAGAGCCTATGGGTAATACATTGGGGAATTTTAGTGTTTGGGGAAATCCGATAATAGTAACAAAGAAAGAAAAAGAGGACACCTCTACACCGCCTATTTTTATTATTTCTTGTGATACATTGAGACCTGACCATTTATTGCCTTACGGCTATGATTTGCCAACAAGCCCTTGTTTAGATGAGTTTGCTAAAGATGCGGTTGTTTTTGAGAATTCCTATACGACCCAAACGTTTACACCTGTGGCACACATGAGTTTATTAACAGGTTTACATCCTGAGAGTCATGGATTGAAGAAAAACATCGATTTAAAATTAGAAATACAACCATTGCCAGAGATTTTGAGAGAATATGGTTACCAAACAGCTGGATTTGCTGGCTTTTTATGGTGGTTTGTTCCTTCACGTGGGTTTTCACGAGGTATGGATTATTTTTCTGTTCCGGAGACACAAGAAGGCGGAGCTAAAGACCGTCGGTCTGTATTTGAAGTTCATGAAGATGCAAAGACATGGATACGTCAAGCACAAACTAGGAAAATATTTGTTTTTATGCACAATTACGATATTCATTCTACTGCGTATAAAGATTTGCTTTATGATGCAGAAGAAGAAGAGTTTAAGGTGTTTTCTCGTGCTTATAAAAATCCGAGAGTTCAACGTTCTGGTTGTGAAAATATTCCTGCTGGCACATTATATTTGCTCCATGCTTCTGATAGAGATATAATTCCAACGGAGCAGGAATTACAATATAACAACGCTCTTTATGATGATTGCATATATAAAGTAGACACCGCTTTAGGTGATTTTTTTAATTTTCTAAAAAAAGAAGGTTTATATGACCCAGCATTTATAGCAATCGTTTCAGACCATGGAGAATCGTTAGGGGAACATGAATTATATGGACATAAAAATGTCTATGAGGAAAGTATGCGAAATGTCATGATAGTTAAATTTCCATTTCAAAAATATTCAGGACAGAGAATAAAAGAAAAAGTTATTTTAGAAGATATTGTTCCTACTCTTTTTGCAATGTTAGATACCGAAAGAGAAGTACAAACAGACGGAATATCCCTTTATGACTTTATCGAAAATAAAAAAATAGAAAGAGATTATATTTTTTCTACAGATTCGGAAATAGAAATGAAAGCAATTGTAAAGGGTCACTATAAATTATTGGAAAATATAAAGAGGGGAGAATGTAATTTGTTTGATTTGAGTAAACCTATGGCGGAGTATAGAAATATTATGGATTTAGAGCCTAAAATATTTTATGAATGCCAGAAAGTATTTGCGAAACAATTTCGTTTGAAGAAAGAAGGCTGGTGCTTGTATTTCCAAAATATGGATTCTTTTTTAACGGAGACCATTACTATTAAATGCACGGTTCCGATTGTAAATGTTATGACACAGTCATGTGTATTCCGAATTAGAAATGATAGGCTTGAACCGACAAAGTTAGAGGGAACAATTTTTATCCCTTCGGGAGTAGGGATTTTACCCACCATACTTCAAATTATTCCTGCTGAGGATAATCATGAATTGATTGTTCAAATTCAAAAGAAACCGAAATTAATTTACCCACAAGAATATAAAGTGATTGAAGATGAAGATAAGTTATGGTTTCATTTTTCGTCAAATGATAAGCAAATTCAAAGCGAGCCCTCCTTTTTAGATAATGTGGAAAAATATAAGATTTACTTTAATGTTAATTATTATCCTATTAAATCGATGAAGGAGGAGCAACAAATAGAGATGAATAGAGACGTTCAGGAACAATTAAGAAATCTTGGTTATCTTAATTAATCTCGATTTTTCGGGAATAAAATTTTTTCAAAATTTTTAAAATTTGACTTGACATCTCAAACTGGTTTGTGGTATAAACTATATAGTGACAATTGAATAAAAAACTAAACGAGGTCATGTTCAGGTGAACATGATGATAAGTTTAGGTAAACCCCTACGAGAGGAGGTGAAAAGATGAGAAAACTTAGTTTCGCCGCATTGTTAATCCTGCTTGGTACCGGAGTGGCGTTTGCCAGTTCATTGGCTATTCCATGGTTCGCGGATAATGCTCCGCAATACAATGGATTGCCAGGAAAAGCGAGTGGTGCCACGAACCTTGTCTACTTAAAGAGCAATGTAGACACAACAGTAACATGCTACATTACCTATTACAATGCAGATGGTGTTTGCTTGGGTCCTTTCCCACCAAATAATAGTTTCACTATTGCACCACGGTCTGCGTTGGCATTCCGTCCCTGCGTATATGACCCAGACGCAACAGCGGGTGGTCAGCACGGAGGTATGGAAGGTGGACAGGGTGTCCTAGTACCAGATAGGCCACTTAGTCCTGATAACAGCACACCGATTCCGGGTGTTGGTATCGTTGACACCAAGACGAACGGTTCTGCAACCATTGAATGGATTGGTGGACCCAATGATATTCAAGGTGCGAATACTAACTTCGTAACTGTCGTGAATCCCGATGGTTCCAAAGTTACATTGTCCTATGGACACTTGTTACCGCCGGGTATCTAATACTTGAAATTTAATTAGTTTTAATTTGGGGCGAGAATGTCAAATGACATGCTCGCCCTGATTGCTTTTAAAGGGGTAAGTTATTTTAGTTACAATGTAATCTAAACAGGATGGTTTTTATTGATGAATAGAGATATTAGCGAAATTATAGATAAGTGGTATTTTGAAAAAAAAGGAAGAGAACAGGGTTTTTCTTTCATTGCAGGTGTGGATGAGGCAGGGCGTGGTCCATTGGCAGGTCCTATTGTTGCAGTAGCAGTAGTGTTACATTCTGAAGTTGAAGGAATAGATGATTCTAAAAAACTCACTGAAAGAAAAAGGGAGGAGTTGTTTGATATACTAATGTCGGGTGAACATGAGATAGGAATTGCAATTATTAATAATAAGGAAATAGATAGAATAGGAATACAAGAAGCGAATTATCGGGCAATGGCGGAATCAATTTTAAAATTAAAAATAAAACCGGATTTGGTTTTAGTGGATGGTTATAATTTGAAAGGGTTACCTTGTCAAGCGTGGAAAATCATCAAAGGTGACCAACGTTCCGCATCTATTGGGGCAGCGAGTATCATTGCGAAGGTAACGCGGGATAAAATAATGAAGGAATATGATAAAGAATATCCTGGATATGGATTTGCAAAACATAAAGGTTATGGAACGAAGGAGCATCTTTTAGCTATTGAGAAGTTAGGTCCATCGCCCATACATCGTTTAAGTTTTGCACCGTTTGTTGATATGTCAGAATCCTTATTGCCAGAATTAAAACTTAAATAATTGTTAAGGTATTACAAAAGTATGAACCATCAGAAATTAAAGGTATTTTTTATTTTACCTCTCACAATTGTTCTTGTAAGTTGCAAGGGTTTACCTATTAACAATTTAAACACTGGTATCAAATCATCTTTGCAAAATATGGAAACGCAGAGGAAAGGTAATTCATTATCACATTATCTCTCTTCCATGGTTTATCACCGAAGAGGTGATAATGAACAAGCAATTAAAGAATTGGAAGAGACAGTAAAAATAGACCCAGAAGCAATAACCCCTTTGATTCGTATTGTTCGGCTATACCTAATGACAGAGAAATATGAGGAGGCGTTAGCCTGTATTGATAGGGTAATTGAAAAAGACAAAACGATTCCTTCGTTATATCTTATTCGTGGTGAATTATGTCATCGTTTAGGGAGAATTGATGAGGCGGTAGAGGCATTTCAGAGAGCAATAGAAATTAACCCTGAAGATGTTTTAGGGTATAGTGCTTTGCTTGAATTGCAGGAAGATACAAATGATTTGGTTGCTGCTATTGATATTTATCGGCGGATGATAGAAAAAAGACCTAATAGTGCTTTACTCCATTATCAGTTGGGGCTAACTTATGCGCGGATAAAAAATAATGCGTTGGCTATTGATGAATTAGAAAAGGCATTACAATTTGACAAACGAATGATACGAGCATATTATATTTTGGCTTTGCTTTATATCGATGAAAATAGAGTATCCGATGCTATTAAGTCTCTGGAAATGTATTTACAAAAGAAATCGGATGATATAAAGGCACAAGAGGTATTAATTGGTGCCTATGTTCGTGCAGGAGAAGAAAGTAAGGCTGTGGAATTGGCGAAGAAACTTATTGCATCACCAGAATGTATGCCTGTTCAAAAGTTAATAGTATCCTTTCTCTTTATTAAGACTGCTGATTGTTTAAGAGCCACATCATTACTTCCAGTAGAGGAATATCCTTTGATAAGCAAATTATTTCAAGCATTGGCGTTAAAACAGATTCAAAATGATGAGTATAAAAATATTTTGGATACTCTCGATATATTCGGTGAATCTGTGGATACAGAATGTAATGATGTTATCAATTCGTTGTGGACTAATTTCGGAGCAGGGATTATTTCGGGCTGGTTTGAAACACAGGTAAGGGAGTTAGTAAACGATAGTTCATCTTTATCATTACGGTTGATATTAAGCAGGATATTAATGGTTGCCGATAAAAATGAAGATGCAATAACGTTATTAAAGGAATTGCTTCCTGAAAATGATAAAAATCTATGGGTTAATTATTATTTGGCTATTTCCTACGATAAATTAAAACAATTTGAAGATACAGAAAAGTGTCTCAAAAGGTGTATAGAATTGGATCCTGAGAATGCAGAGTTATTAAATTTTTTAGGTTATCTTTATGCAGATAAGAATGTAAATCTAACAGAAGCCGAAAATTTAATTTGTCGAGCATTAAAAATTGACCCTGAGAATCCGTACTATTTAGATAGTTTGGGTTGGGTTTATTATCGACAAGGCAATGCTGAAAAAGCGATAGAGTATATACGGAAAGCGATTTATAAGATGGAAACGGATGATGCTGTATTACGAGACCATTTAGGGGATGCCTATTTGCTTTCGGGAGATATTAAACGTGCTGTTTCGGAGTGGGAACGTGCTTTAGTCCTTGACCCAAAAAATGAAGGTGTAAAACAAAAGATTGAGAAATACCGCCCGCAGATAGAAAGTCCCAATGATTCACCGTCTTCCAATTGATATTGGGGATTTTTAAATAAAAATCAAGGTGGACATTTAAATTGTTGATTCTTAAATTTTTTAATGGTGAGTGATAAATAAAAGAGCTATCTAATTTATTTCAATACAGATGAATATTTAAGATTTTTTAGGAGATGTATATGAGTAGTCGCGAGGAGCGTTTTACTGTTCTTAAAGATAAGTTGAGAGAGATATTAAATATTAGAGCAGTTCTTGCATTACTTCAATGGGATGAAGAAGTCAATATGCCTCCAAATGGTGCAGAAGCGAGAGGAGACCAATTGAAAACTATTGCTCAGATTTTACATCGTCTTGAAACAGATACATATTTGGGAGAGGAACTATCATATTTTTATGAATGTAAAAATGGCTTGTCATCTGATGATGCGAAGATGATTGAGGAAGCAAGGTATGACTATCAGCGTGCAGTGAAAATCCCGTCCTCATGGGTGGGTAAATTTGCGGAAGTAAGAAGCAAAGCCTATCATGCATGGGTTCAAGCACGACACCAATCCGATTTTTCTATTTTTCAGCCATATTTGGATGAAATTGTATCATTATGTCGTGAGCGAGCCTCTCTGTTAGGTTATGAGAAGTCGCCGTACGATGCTTTGTTAGAAGATTTTGAACGTGGTACAGATACCCAAACGTTAGATAGGCTTTTTTCGGAATTGGAACAGGAACAATCGAAGATATATCAATCTGTTTTAGGTGAAGGGAGACCAGGCTCTGTTTTTGAAGGGAAAACATGGGATACAGGAAAGCAATGGGAGATTACATTGCAGTTATTATCTGCAATAGGTTTTGATTTCAATTCAGGCAGACAAGACCGTTCTGTACATCCGTTTACTACCAATTTTGATATTTATGATGTGCGAATTACAACACGACTTAATTCAACAAATTTGTTTTCTGGAATATTCAGTTCTCTTCATGAAGGAGGGCATGCTCTATATGAGCAAGGTTTTCGTAAAGAAGACCGTGGAACATGGTTAGCACAAGCACCATCCTTAGGTATTCATGAATCCCAATCGAGATTCTGGGAAAACTTTGTAGGGAGAAGTTTTTCATTCTGTCAATATTTCCTACCACTCTTGAAACAATATTTCCCTAATGAGTTTGAAAACATTCCTCCTGAACTACTTTATAGGGAGATTAACCGTGTATTTATGAATTTTATTAGAGTAGAAGCGGATGAGTGTTCTTATAATTTACATATTGTTCTCCGATATAGAATTGAAAAGGATTTAATTGAAGGGAGTATTCAAGTTTCGGATGTGCCTGATTATTGGAACCATTTGTTTGAAAAATTATTTGGGTCAGCTCCTCCAAATGATGCGGATGGTTGTCTACAGGATATTCATTGGTCACATGGTAGTTTTGGATATTTTCCAAGTTATGCCTTAGGTAATCTTTTTGCAGGGCAAATTTTGGAGAAGATAAAAACAGAATTGAATATAGATGAACTTATAAAAGAGGGTGATTTTATACCTGTTCATGATTGGTTAAAGAAGAATATTTTTGAAATTGGTAGGAGATGTTGTGCAAAAGAAATTGTTGAAAAAATCTCTGGGAAACCCGTATCCTCAACTCTATTTTTATCATATTTAAAAGAAAAATATAGTAAAATCTACCAAATATCTTTATAACAAATTGCATACATTGAAAATATATAT
>Ga0209204_1000882_pt1 | contig 30632 bp, 26 predicted proteins | sample AD_JPNMR2_MetaG_FD_184425 | JGI IMG/M metagenome (GOLD analysis project Ga0209204, IMG submission 184425) | Active sludge microbial communities of municipal wastewater-treating anaerobic digesters from Japan - AD_JPNMR2_MetaG (SPAdes) (version 2) | ecosystem: Engineered > Bioreactor > Anaerobic...
TTACATACTGCCGATTTTAAGCAATTGCGAGCTTCAGACGAAAGGCTAACTGGTATAGTTCCAACAGTATGTGAGGTATATAGGGATGAGAATGGGAAGCCTGCAATAAGAATTTTATGATATTTATTGTTGCAAATTGAAAATTCTTTTGAACTACTAAAAAATTAATTTGACGAACATAACGGTGTTATTTTGCTTGTTCTTGTGCTAGTTTATTCCAGTTTAATAAATCAATATAGGAGGATAAGCCTATGGAAGATATATACAGAGCATTGCAGAAACGCCTGGACATGTACTCACTGGGATTTCCTGAAACACAGTCAAGGATAGAAATAACAATATTAAAGAAACTATTTTCCGAAGAGGATGCAAAGCTTTTCTTAGAACTATCGCCCATGCTTGAAACTGCTGAAAGTATTGCCAAACGTACAGGAAGACAACAGGAAGAACTAACGAAACATTTAGAAGATATGGTAAAACGGGGCCTTTTATTTAAAAAGACAAAAGACGGGGTTGCAAAATATGGCGCCATACCGTTTATACACGGTGTGTTTGAATTTCAGGTTAAGCGCTTAAGCAAAGACCTTGCCATGCTACTGGAGCAATATTATGAGGAAGGATTATCAAAAGCTGTGGCTAAAAGTGCCAATATGTTTTTACGCCCTATTCCAGTAAATGAATCAATTGAAACAAAAAGCACTGTTGCACCCTTTGAAGATGCAGTAGCAATCATTAAGCAAGCCTCTGTAATAGCAGTTGCTGATTGTATATGTCGTAAGGAAAAAAAGATTATTGGCAAAGGCTGTGATAAGCCAATGGAAACCTGTCTCATGTTTGGTTCCATGGCTGAGTATTATATAGAAAATAAATTAGGAAGAAAAATAAGTGCTGATGAAGCTATAGCGATAGTTACTGAAGCACAAAAACACGGCATGGTAACTCAACCCGGCACTGCACAAAACCCTGCTGGTATGTGTAGTTGCTGTGGTGACTGCTGCGCAGTGCTTTTATCAATAAAGCGATTTCCAAAACCTGCAGAGATGGTATTTTCAAATTATTATGCGCAAACCAATGATAACTGCACATCGTGTGGCAACTGTGTTGATATGTGCCAGATGGATGCAATTGAGATTACCGACATAGCCCATGTTAACGTAGACCGCTGTATTGGATGTGGTCTGTGTGTAATGGCATGTACCAATGATGCCGTAAAGCTTGTACAAAAAGAACAATCTAAAAAAGTTCCACCAAAAACCAGTGGTGAACAGATGATGGAAATGGCAAAGCAAAGGGGTGTGCTACCAAAATAAGAATATTTTTTGTAGCTTGGCCTTTTGTATGCATTTTCATTATCTTTGCTATCACTGTTACAAGTTCAGTTAAACTGGCGGGCGTACTTATAGTGTTTGCCCTGCTGCTTTCACCAGCAATGATTGCACTGTCACTACATGTAAAGCATCCACTTATAATTGCCTGGATTGCAGGAACAATTATTAACATCATTGCTATATGCTTGTCTTATACGCTGGACTTACCCACTGGATATACACTTGTTGCGTTACATACCATTACTGCAATGTGCGTGAGTTTTGTTTCAGTTAAGGCATAATTGAACCATGTTCTCCATTAACACATCTACGATAGCTTTTTGGCTGCTTCTTTCTGGACAACAGTATCCCGTAATAACGTTAAATATGGCACTACTGCATCATTTTTAAAGCTACCAGTCCCATCATAGGTTAAGCTTACCACTGGCACTCCTGTAACCTCATAAATCTTATGCGCCATAGCTTCGGTAATAAGAGACGGACAGCAGAATGCTGGACTTGTTTGTACAAAGAGTTTAATATCAGGATAATGTTGTAAAAGTGAAAATATCTTGATAAGATTATCAAATGATTCACCGGTATGATACATCGTAACGCCAAACTGTGACAATAGCTTTTCAAAGTCAACAGTATATACCGGATTTGGCTCATTTAGCAATGTTTCAAAATAACTGTAGTATTTCTTTTCCATAAGTTCAACTGCTGTCAGCAATGTCTTTCCGGTAACTATCGCCTTGTATTTACCCTCTCTGAACCATTTTTTAAAATATGGATTTGCTATCATCTTGGCATAATAATTGTATGGTGTTGTGATAACCTCACCACCATGTTTTTCAATAAAAGCTATCAGGTTTTGATTCATAACATCGTTGTCACGAACATACAGGTCGCCAAATATTGCAACTTTGGGACGGTTTGTACGCTTAACTTTTATTGTTTTGAATCGCTGAACCATATTACCCAGTGCATCTGACCATTCTATTTCATCCCTGAAAGCTTGCTCAAATTCCTGCATGGTGTGCTCAACGGCTTTATCAGTGGAACCTGGAATGCATTCATACGGCCTGAAATGGCAACCTGCTCTGCGCAGCAACCCACTGAACATAAAGGCAAAATAGGTATAGATTGCTGCCTTTACTGAAACTTCCCTGAATGATATATCGCCAACAAAAACCTGTGTTTCTTCAAATCCTTTACCGTAACTATCAAATATACTTTTTATAAAATACGGATACATTCGTATATTACAGGATATTTCTGAATCAGCCATCCACAATATTGTTTTAGCTGGATTAAGATTATGCTTTTCAACATAATCAATGTATTCATACGCAATAATGTTTAACGGAATACATTGCCCGGTATTGCTTCGCGTACCCTTTGCAATTAGGGTATCATCTTCATACAGTATATGGGCATCAATGCCTTCACGCTGCAGGTTTGCTCTAAGCAGGCGCGCTGCCATGATATCCCAGTTGGGTAGCAACACTGTCTTTCCCTGTAGGGATTCACGTGTAATTGCAGGAACAACACGAACCTGTTTTGCAGGCACACCCTTAGATGCATAGTGATTTTTAAAAGAACGTATTGCTGCCTCTATACGTGTTTCATACCCAACGGTTGAGTCATGCTCATCAAGTTGCAAAATTAAATACGGCTTACCTGCTTTATCCATAATGCGTTTAAAGTATTCCATCACAAACGAATCAGGTGCACACTTAAACGATGTTACCAGCACAGGATATAATCCATCTTTTCTGGAAATAACATGTGCTGTTTCAATTATCTTTGAAGCATAATGCCAGTGAAATGCTGTCAGTAAATCGTTAATGTCTTCTACATCCTTACTGCTATAGTCAATCATATCCTGATACAGCACTGGTATACCTAAATTGACAAACATTGAAGGTATGGACTTATTCATTGAATCAAGCAATGCATTATATGGCCTCCCAAGCAACACCACTGCCATACCATTGTGTGACTTCAAAAATTGAGTACCAACTTTCAGAAGCTTTTTGTTTTTTTCTTTATGCGCTGCCAGTGCCTGCTCAAATGCCATCATGATTTCAAGGTAATTAGCATTAATGTTCATCTTTTTACATGCATTAAATAATGCCATTCTACTCTGCAGTGGTTGTATTTCATAATTAAGTACGGGCGATAGTAACTTTATAAAAGCATCAGGTAGAAGATGTCCCAATGCAGGCGCGAATTGTGTATAATAACAGTATTGCCTGCGCGCCTCCTGTGGTGCATCCTTTTCTAAATAGAAGGGCGCAAAGATATAATCGCATTTATCAACCAGATAGGCAATATGGCCATGAAAAGCTGCTACAGGTGCACAGAATTCTGCCTGTGCTAAACGCTTACCAGTAGCTACCGGATCAGGACAATCCATGCTTGTGGTAACACTGACACCCAGACGTGAAAAGAAATCAATCCACAGATCAAGCTCATCTACTAAATGTAGTGCTGCTGGTATCCCAACTGTTGCTGTTTTATCTTTGGTTGACGTAGAGAGAATCTTTTTTCTTTCTTTTGTAAAATCAAATATACCCTTAGTTTTGCTGACAAACTTTTTATAATGATAATCCCTGCCACACAAAAAACCAAATGCAACAATCTCATTATCAATAGTTGCCACTTTAAGCTTGCAGTGATTGGTGCAAAGTTCACACACTTCATTCTTTATAGGTATATCTTTTTTATACAGGTCTAAACCACGGAATTTTGTCTTTCCGCTATATGTTTCCATTACTTCAAGTGCACAACCCAGTGCGCCAGTTAAATGGCAGTACTTTGAAACAAATATTGGTTTTTGCAACCGCTGTTCAAACGCTGCTACCAGTGCTCTATTTTTTGCTGTAGCTCCCTGAAAGCATATACAATTGCCAATCTTTGCCTCACCTGAAACCTTTGAAAGATAATTTTCCACTACCGAATGAAGCACTGTGGCAAGCAATTCCTCAGTTGAATACCCTTTACTCATCAGGTAGTTGATATCGCGTTCCATGAATACGGTGCATCGGTCACTTGCAACCGGTGAGCGCTTACCCAACGCCCTGTCAGCATATTCCGAAAGGGGGCACCCCAGCTTATATGCCTGCTCTTCAATAAAGCTACCTGTTCCAGCAGCACACACATTGTTCATCTGCGAAAAGACCACATTACCATTTTTCAGCATGGTAAATTTTGAATCCTGCCCACCTATCTCTATGATGGTATCTACCTGTGGATTCAATGCTACCGCAGCTTTGGCATGTGCGGAAATTTCATCAAGGATCACATCAGCACCAATAAGTGTTCCTATGAACTTTCGCCCTGAACCTGTAGTGGCTGCTTCTTTAATGGTTAATGTAACACCTTTACGCTGCACATAGCTATCAAGTGCTTCAAATAGCGATTGTACTGCTTCAAGCGGTTTCCCGGCAGTACGTGTATAAAAGCCAGCAAGCATATTACCGGAACTATCGGTCACTGCCATCTTTGTACTTGTTGAACCAATATCAATACCAATAAAGGCTTCAGTGTGTGGCATAAATGGCGTGTAGATATCAACTTCAACATCATGCCTGGATTTAAATATATATGATTCAATGCCAGCAAATTCAGGATACTGACTCAATACAATATCAAGGTTGTCGTAGTGGTAATCTTTTTGTTCATGTGCATGTGTAAATTCAATTGCTATCTGTCCGCTAACATAATTGGAAACAGCCCACAGTGCTGCACCCAAACTACCATACAGATGCGATAGTTCCGGCACTAAAACTTTTGTATTAATAATTGATTCAAAGTGTTTAATAACTGCTTTGTTTAATGACACACCACCAACCACTGCAATCGGCTCCAGAGGCTTTTTACTGGCAAACAAGGTATCGGCAATATTGCGTGCAAGACCAGAGCACAGGCCATCACATATTTCATAAATACTGTAACCTTCTTGCTGAACATGGATAAGGTCAGTCTTTGCAAATACCGCACAGCGCGAAGCTATCTTTGGAATATCGCCATAATTTTTCAGCGCCAACTCTGAAAGCTGATGAGAACCTTCAAGCTGTAATCGCCGTGCCTGCTGATCTAAAAAGCCACCCGTACCTGCAGCACAGCTTGTGTTTCCCCTATACTGCGAGTAATTGCCATACTCATCAAATTCAATAACACCAAATTTTTCACCACCAACAATAACCAGTGTACGAATATGTGGCATATATTCCTTAGCTGCCTGAACATAGGCAACCTGGGCATTGACAATGGAAGCATTCAAAACCTGTGGTGTGCATGATGTTATAGCTATACCACAAACTTTTGTTATTTGTTTTTTCTGTAAATACTGTTCAATGGTTTCTTTAATTTTTCCATGATGATAGGCATAGTATGTATCAATAATATTTTTATTTTTATCCATTAAAACAACAGAAAGTGTGGTGGAACCTGCATCAATACCAATAAAATATGTAACACCACTGTCAGTAGCCTTTTCCATAGTATTCACCTCTCTATTTGTATGACGATATTAAATATGACATGTATATAGATATTGTTTATTTATATCATTATACACTTTTAGATAAAATAATCAATAAAAAATTAAATTATAAAGGCAAGAGCTAACCCTTGCCTTTATAATTGCATTCTGTATTAGTATGTTCTATGCCGAAGCTGTCTTTTTAGTACTTAATACCTTAAGTGTAATAAAGGCCCCAATGCCTATGATTAACAATATAATAGCCAGTAATGGCCTGGCTGCAATCCATGCAATTGCAATAACAATAAGCGAAAGAGAAAAAGCAATAATGAAAGACACTACTCCTGTACCAAAATGTAAAATGCTGCCAATAAATGGGACTACATCACCCAATGTTACCAGTGGCTTTAATATCATCATTAGGCCAAAAAACATAAGCCCAAAGCCCAACAATCTTACCAGCCACGTCCTTATTGTATTACTTTCCTGTGCTTCCTGAAACATAAGGTCTGCACTCACAATGCCAGTATGCAACATCTGTATTGTTGTTTTTGTTTTAGTGAGGAATGGTGAAAGATAATTACCCTGCTGTTGCGCAATAACTGAAACTTTTTGTGGTGCACGAACAACCTGGCAACTAATTCTTAAATCACCTATTTGTGGATTATTGGGATCATTACCAATGTATATTTCATTGCCAAGTTGTTTTGCCAAACCAGCATATTCTTTAGCTACTTTTGATGCATCAACTGCAATTGCTTCGCCACCCTGAATCTGGCTTATAAGTTCATCATTTAAAACAAAATCGCCAACTTTAACATTTTTAGCCTGAAACGTTTGAGATGGAATTGCCATCGCTTTAGGATTAGAATGTCCCTGGGTGTATTTGAATGAGTCAGAATTTATAACGTTATCAGACCATACCTTTTCATAGGTATACTCAGTAGTTGTTTCGGTTGAACCACCTAACTTCTTTTCAGTTTTGCTTTTGGTTATTTCTTTCCACTGGTACATCTGAACACTTCTTGCTATACGTATTGCTTTTTCACTTATACCAAGAAGAGGGTCTGTCAGCACCTCATCAGTTATGGCATCACCATAAAAGTGTATAAGTTTCCCATTATTAGCAAGATCAACTTTGGGTTCTGGCAATGAAATTACTTCAGCAGCCCCCTGTGTAAGTCCCTGTGCCACCTTAACTGCACACCCTTCATTTTTCCATAATACAGGAAAAGCTGCAATGAAAAGAAGAAAACCCACACCAACACTTTTTATGGAACCACCCAACCGTTGAAGCCATGATGTTTTAGTTACTTCGGTATACGTTTCTTTATCACCCATAGTTTATCCTCCAAATATTGTTTATAATTATATTTTTATTACTATTAGTTAATGAATGTATAATGCATATTATAGATAATAAATTTTGTATAAATTCAAGAATTTTTTATTAAAACAGTAGAATAAGAATTTTAAAATACAATTACAATGCATCTATGGTATACTAATAATTAGAATTTTTACAATTAAATATTTTTATTTAATGAAGTATTATTTATTTGGTAATCTATCTATAATTTCTTTTACTTATAATACTTCCCAAATTGTAATCTTCGTAAGAGAGGAGCAACTATGGCACCTAAATATCTCAGAGCAATGTAGTTAAATTTTAAATCAATAAGCTCAATAAGGTTGCCATCCATATCTTGCATAAAAACCCATTCATTGGGGCCCGTTTTTTGAGGTTCACATAAAAACGTTACACCCTTGTCTTTTAGCTTTTTATACCATTTCTTTACATTCCGTACATCCAGGGTAATATGTGTTAAACCTATCTTATTCCAGCATACTTTTTCGGAAGGGATAGCAGGTGTAAATTCAAATATTTCCAGCACAGCACCACCCGGTGTACGTAAAAACCCAAGTCGTAATTTTGTATTTTTTAATCCATACAAACTGTATAATGCCTCAACCTGTTTTTCATCCATAGTTTCTTCAGCAACAAGTGGGAATCTAAACATTTCCCAGTACCATTTTACCGCTTTTTCAAAATTGGTGACGGTTATTCCAACATGACTTAATGATTTTACTTTCATGATACCTCCATTGATGTATATGTACTATTTATTCACAATAATCCAATTGTAGAGATGCCTTTTAGAGGCATCTCTACAACAGGAACATACATAAAATTTTCACAATGTTATGACGCCAATTGTCCAACCGTATTCATGAATGAACCTATCTCTTTGCCATATTCCGGTGAACCTTCAATAACAAGAATTCTATTTATTGAGGCTTCAATCATATCAGTTGTCTGTAATAAAATGCCTAAAGCACCATCTACACTGTCAAACTTAAATTCTACAAATGGCTTTGAACGAGTATATTTGCCCCTCCCTGCCTTTGAGTTCCCTGCCTTCATCCGCAGATACGAAGCTATATCAGTACCATTCACCGACCATGCAAACGTTCTGTCGGGACTTTTTTTACAAAATTTTGATATTTCAGGATGACCTGCTTTATTAAGCTGGCTTATTCCAAGTGGTAACAAATAGAGCATAAGCCTTACCATAAGCTCACGGTCTTCTGCCTTTTTTGGGGGAGTTTTCCTGCCAATGATCTTAAGAGCCAGTAATAAATTAACTGCTTTCATTAACAATTTAAATTTAGTTAAACCTTTTATAGATGGCACCGCTGGCTTACCGGCAAAAAATGCATTCATAGTCTTTACATCCTTAAACGTGAAGACTATATCCGGTTTTTCATGAATGCCATACTTTACATCCAGTACACCATCAGTAAACTGCAGATATGCACCAATATCGCCAGCCTCATCCTTTGCAATAAACTGCACCACACCGTTGAGCCCTTTATATTTTGCAGCCATTTTTGGCCTGTATTCCAGTATTACTTTAGTAAGCGGCAATGCAGCTTTTAAAAAAATTGTTGATGCAAACAATTCGTTCTGGGTTGCCATATTACACCTCGTCTTCCCAGTCTTCAGTTTGTTCAAAATCTTTGCCCATTATCTGCCGTACTTTTTCAACAATCTTATTCTGATCAAATCCGTAGTAATTCTGTAAATCCTCAGGTAACCCTATGATGGCATATTCATCGGGAATACCAACTGATTCAAAGGCACAGGCTTTTCCGCTTTTTACTATTACCTCAGCAACTGCACTACCAAGTCCACCATAAATGTTATGATCTTCAAATGTCACTATGCGGCGCGTTTCCATAACAGCTTTAAGGATGGCCTCTTCATCAATGGGTTTAATTGTATGCATGTTGAGTACCCGCACACTCAGTCCATCTTCTTTTTCAAGTATACCAGCAGCATGGTAAGCATTATACGCAGCAGCACCGCAGGCTATAATGGTGATATCAGTGCCATCTTTAAGCTGTACTGCTTTGCCTATCTGAAATCCGTAATCAGATTTTTCATATAAGAAAGGGTCAAAACCACGGTTAATCCTGATATATACCGGGCCTTTGTACTCATACGCTGCTATCACAGCATTTGCAGTTTCAATACCATCTGCAGGAGCTATCACAACCATATTGGCAAATGAACGCATAACAGCCAGATCCTCGGTACAGTGATGCGTGGTACCTGCCTGTCCAAATGAAGTCCCGGCATGAGTTGCAATAATTTTTACATTAAGCTTTGGATAACAAATATCAGTACGCACCTGCTCCGCCGCACGCAGGGATGCAAATACCGCAAATGTGGAAACAAACGGAGTGAGCCCCGATTTTGCAAGCCCTGCAGCAATACCAAACATATTCTGTTCAGCAATTCCTGCATTAAAAAACCTGTCTGGAAATTTTGCCGCAAACTGACCAATCTTTGTTGACTTAGCTAAATCAGCTGAAAGTCCCACAATATCATTATGTTTTTCAGCCAGATCACATAATACCTTACCATAAATTTCAGCGGTTGACATATTGGCAGTGTCAACGATAGTATATGTTAATCCATCAGCAGCCATTGTTTTCCTCCTTATTTACATTTCACAATAATGTTTGTCTATACAAGCTTTGGCAAGTTCTACCTTTTCACTGTCCAGCCCGCCATAGTGCCATTCATATTTATCTTCCATAAAGTCCACACACTTGCCCTTAATCGTATGTGCAATTATAACAACCGGTGCTTTATCTTCTTTTTGTGCATATTCAATTGCATCAGCCAATTGATTAAAATCATGTCCATCAACTTCTTTCACTATCCAGCCAAAAGCTTTCCATTTATCAGCAAATGGTTCAAGGCGCATAACCTCTTCCGTTGGACCATCTATCATCATCCTGTTACGGTCTACGATAGTTACCAAATTAGTAACTTTATAGTGGGCGGCAGCCATTGCAGCTTCCCACACTGAGCCCTCATCACACTCACCGTCTCCCATTATACAATACGTTAGCCATGATTTATTCTGCAAGCGTGCACCTAATGCCAACCCTACGGCTATGGGCAAACCATGTCCCAGCGAACCAGTTGACACATCAACACCCGGTACCTTGTTACCATCCAGGTGCATCCCCAGTATTGAACCGGTGTGGTTGTACTCTTTCAACAACTCTTTAGGGAAATATCCCTTATCGGCAAGGATTGGAGCATATCCAACACCAGCATGCCCTTTGCTCAGTACCACCCGGTCCCTATCGGGCCATTGTGGATTTTTGGGATCAATATTTAAATACTTATAATAAAGAATGACCATGATTTCAGTAAAACTTAATGAGCCACCCACATGTCCACCACCAGCCCAGTATACAGTATCTATGGTATCCTTTCTTATCTGGCATGCTTTTTCGTTCAGTTGTTTTAATTCCTGCTGGCTTAACGGCATATATATCCTCCTTGTCCTTTGTAATTTTTTATTTAATTCTTATGGGCGATAGTTACTGCTATGATAACCCCTTGTATCTTACAATTGCAAGCATTAATATTTTTCACCATATTTCTTCTTCAACAATTTGCACACATCATCAACGATATTCCATGTCTTCTGAATATCCTTCTCTGTATGAGCTGCTGATACAAACCAGTTATGATGCGAAGTAAAATAAGCACCACGAGCTGTACACTCAGCACACCATTCCTGATGCAGCATATTGCTTGGATCATTGGTAATGCGAACATACGGCATAGAATATGCACCGGTAACTTTTAAATCATACCCATACTGTCCACAAATTTTAACCATACCATCAAAAAGTTTTTTGCCAATCTTGTTCATAAGAACAGGACCATTAATCCTTTTTAATTCTTTCAATGTAGCCAGTGCTGCAGCCATAGGTACAGCCTGATACCAGTAACTTCCTGTATAAAAAACTTTTGCAGCAACAGTTCGTAGTGCATCAATACCAACTAGTGCTGAAATGGGATACCCATTGGCAATAGCTTTACAGTAACAGGCTAAATCAGGTTTAAACCCAAAATATGCACCTGATCCGCGCATATCAAGCCTGAACCCACAACGGACATCATCAATAATAAGCACTATGCCATGTTTGGTACACAACTCACGAATACGCTGCCAGTAACCTTCTGCAGGGAACTCACTATCGGCAAATGTTGGATGATGGTAAGGCGTAGCTATAAATCCCGCAATACCATCCGGATTAGCAGCAATTGCCTCTTCAAACTGTTGAACATTATTCCATTCTATACCAATTATGTTTGCAATATCTTCTTCTATAACACCATAGTGGCCATATCCCTGCATCCATGGAGCAACACCATGATATCCGCCTTTTATCATAACAATTTTCTTTCGACCAGTTGCAGCACGGGCAATCATAATAGCTAAATTTGTAGTATCACCACCATTTTTGGCAAAGAAAGCCCAGTCGGCACCAGCAATGGTAGTGGTTAACATTTCAGCCAGTTCCACCATCACCTTTCCCGGAGCTGTCATACAATCACCCTTTTGCCGTTGCTGGCTTGCTGCAGATTCAACTTTGGGATTATTATATCCCAACACCATTGGACCATAAGCACACATGTAATCAATGAACTCATTACCATCTACATCCCAGAACCGTGAACCCTTTGCCCTATCAGCGTAAAATGGATACATGGTAGGTGGCACAAAAGGAGCCGGGCTAAAATGTCCAGGAATACCACATGGTATAACTTTCAAAGCACGCTGAAATAGTTTATGAGAATTAGAATATGTATACGTTTTACTTTTTATTTTTGCTGCTGAACTTTGTGGTGCACCTTTAGCTTCTAGTTTCATAATAACACCTCATAAAAAAATATTTATGCTAAATATAAAGCAATTCTGTCCAGAACAGGACTTACTGCATCTAACCATTCAATATGCCCTTTAGTAGCAACAGCACCAGATGCTATTGCACTGAATGCATCCATCTTGCCGTTTAAAAAATCATTGGCTATTTTCATTGATTTGAATTGTAACACTGCAAGTGGTTGTTCATGATAACCCTTATGCACTTCAAACCCGTTGTTTTTTTGTTCAATATACACAGCCGGCCCCTTATCAACATTCATCATTACCATGCTTCCTTTTATTTTCTTTGCAATGTGTTTTCCAATGGGATCAAAAAGAAGCAATTCTTTTAGTGCAAATAGAGCAGTATTTAACGTCATTACAGTATTTATTGTAACAAACCTGCTATCCTTCAATTTCTGGTCATCAGGCTTCAAATAATATTCCAGGCGTTCAGTTAGTTTTGGAAATTCTTTTGTTAAAAAGCCAAGTTTTGTTATGCCCTTCAGTGGTATAGGATTTGCTTTGCCATCAAACATTTTATTCAGATGCGCAGGTGAAGTAAAAAATAACACAATATCTGGTTTTTTTTCAGAGCTATCTGTAACGGTACATTTACCATTTTCAAAAATCAGATACACATTTCCACTCCCCTTAACGCTGAATTTTATTACAACGTTCCAATCTTTAATAAGTTTTTTTGCTTCTTCATCATACTGAACAAGATCTTCAATGTTTTGTAAAACGGCATAAAGATGTAACCGTGATTTGATAAAATCATAACTCATATTCTCCCCCCTTTAGTCTAAAATGTATTCAGAAACACTATGACAATCTCAGATAAAACGGGATGAGCAAACCTATTTATTCAAAATAAGATTGCTTGGTTAACCCGCAATTTCTTGCAATGTTCTGTTCAAATTTCTTCGCTTGCCAGGGCCAATGCATTTTCTACTCACCACCATATACTACAATGTTTCTTCACTTCACTCAGAATAACAGTGCTATAAATTTCATATCACTGTAAGAATAACTCAAACACATTAAAATATGAGTGAGTACTTACTCATATATAATATACAAAAAATATGTCAACAAAAAAATTTTTTTTAAATTATTGTACATAAAGGAAAATATTTTTTTTCGGAAAGGTTAAATTCGAGTGATTGTCGCCTGCCATGTTCATCAATATACTGAGCCTGGAATATATCGCTTATCTCGGCACCATTTTTTAACTCAATGTATCCATAGTCAATTAATTGAAGCAAAAACGTTCTGATAATTCCAAATGACATCTTCTGTATATTTACATCGCCATGATGTTCATGATCATATAAACCCAAATTAACATCTGCAACCTTAAAGTTGGATAACACCGCATCTATATTTATTCCTGTTTCAACCCCATACATCTGCCAGAAACTCACCTTTGTAAAAAATGAAAGCGTACCGGCAACCTCTCCGCTTAGTGGATAGGCAAATTCTCGCAGGGGATCTAAATTTCTATGAGCTATCGCCGAAAATAAAGGCTGTGCCACATACTTCTTTACCCTGCCCATTTGCCGCCAGAAACTTGCTTTGGCAAAATCATACCCTTGCAACACTGCGCCAGCCAGCCCTAACACAAAATGTGTACCAAAGTATTGGGCAAGGACATCGGCATCCAGAAAAACTACAACAGTATTGTGTATATCCGCCTTATATCCGGTAATAAGATAATACAGGGCTCTTCGCATGTCAGCACCCTTACCTTTTTCAAGACCCATATCGGGCACATTAATAGTATTGCATACTATAACCTTTGCCTTGCTGCTTGCTTCATTAGCTCTTTTCTCGGTCAATTCTTCTTTATCATCATCAACACGCCGATGAGACACAAATATACCATCAATACATGCTAATGTTTCAATAAGACGTATTTTTTGATATATAAGCTCTGCCTCACGCTCTCCAAAAGTGGAAAATATCACATAGATTTTTCTATTCCCCTTAATCATTGTAAGGCTTTCATCATTGAAATCATTTGCTTCAAAATAATCAATTATACTCATAACTATCTCACTTAAAAAATATTTAAGTATTTTCTAAAATATTTGTAACTTTTTGATTTTTCTATTGTATATTATATACAGGATAGTTCAAGTAATAATTTTTATGTTTATGGAGATGGCCATGAAATCAACAAAAAGAACATATACCATTTACTGCACAAAACCGTTGAATGAAAAACAGATTGCTAACATACAAAGGCTTCTGGGCGTGGATTCTATACATTACAACCACCCTAAATGTACAATTAACTATGATTTGCAATTTATTGATAGACAGTTGATTATACGGCATTTAAAACACGAAAAGGTGGAATGTAAAAAATCACTGCTGCATAAAATAGCAAACGCCCTGGAGATATTCTCTGAGAAGAATATTATTAAAAATAACAGGCTTTTGACATTTTATAATTAATATTTTGTTTACTGATGCCAATACATCAATGAAACAAATACTTATTATACTGCTAATAGTATTCTTTTCCTGTTCCACATCAGACAAACAATTTTCAGAAGAACAGTGGCATAATCATGTATTACATACTGATACTGCTTTTTTATATGCACCCCATTATAAGAATGGGGAATTTTTTAATCCATGGATGCCCATGAAAGATCGAAGCTTTTTCCATTTTCTTAAATGGAAATTTTCCAATAACTCATATTCATATACTGAAGAAGAAAAAAGTTATTTGCCACAGGTTATTCCAAATTCATTAGAGAGGATACATTCACTTGGAAATTCTGATTTTATCATGTGGGTTGGTCACAATACCTTCCTGATTAGAATTGATTCAATTTATTTCATCATTGATCCAATATTTTCTGAAAGGGCGCTGCTGCCTAAACGCTTAACACCCCCAGGAATATCTGTTAATGAACTCAAACAATTAACAAGTGAAATACATGTCATAATAACCCACAACCATTATGATCATCTGGATGAAGATAGTATAAAGCAATTACCCAAACAGTCAGTGTTCTATGTGCCATCTGGTCTGAAGAATTATTTTATTTCATTGGGAAGGAATAATGTTGTAGAACTGGACTGGTGGCAGGAATTTACAATGAATAAAAATTTTAAAATCGTTTCCCTTCCTGCACAGCACTGGTCCAAACGTGTTACACAATCTACCAATAGTACACTATGGGCAAGCTATATGCTGATTACTCCCAAATTGACTATATATATTGCAGGCGATAGTGGTTATTTTATTGGTTATCGTGAATATGGGAAAAAATTTCTTCATATTGATTATGCATTATTGCCCACAACTGCCTATCACCCGCGGTGGTTTATGCACTATGCCCATATGGATGTACATGAGGCACTCATGGCATTTGAAGATTTGGGGGCACACTATTTCATACCAACGCAGTGGGGAACATTTGCACTTGGTGAAGAGCCTCCGGGTTTTCCGGCTCTTGATCTTAAAAGAAAAATTGCTGAAAAAGGGTTGGATCAAAAACGGTTTTTAATAATGGATATTGGAGAAATTAAAATATTAAAAAAATAAAACCTGTTAACCAATTCTCTCTTTTTAAAGATAAAATTTACTGAGGTCCAAACAAATTTCTTTCCATTAACCAATTTTATTTTGATAAAAAGCTTCTGGAATATTTCATCCAGAAGCTTTTTATTAATACATTGATTATTATTTTTTACATAGCCTTTAATAACGATTTTTTCAATTTTATAGTGTTCCCATATTTTTCATAAAATTCTTTTGACACTGAATCAAACTCATCAATTAATTCAACTTTCGTTATTCTGAAAAATTCATCACGAGTATATTTAATGGTACCAATATAAATTGCCTTATCTTTTGATTGTGGATACACCACCCACCCTGCTGGTAAATATGCGTAAACACCTTCACCAGTATCGGTATTAAAATCCATCATTATAAACCCATAATAAAAATATAAAGGTTGATTGTTGAACTTAACAAAAAAGGATTTTCCATTTTCTGTTTTAATTGAATTTGCAACCTGTTTGAAACCAATTTCTAAATCTTTAATTGGTTTTAATTGATTTGAATAGTGTAAATATATATATCCTGTGGAACCCTGAATCGTTATTATATTTCTATATTCATGGGATTGAAGCGGAGGATCTATAATAACTTTACCTACCAGTAAAACATCATTTTCCCTTAAACTAGACACTGAAGAAACATTCTGGCTGCTTACACAGGATATTAAACCTGAAATAAGTATAAATAAAGTTATAACAAAAATATTTTTATAATTTAACTGTATCTTCTGCATTGATCCAACTCCTTTCTTTAATTGTTTTTTCTATAATTGAATACCATGGTGATTTTTTACTTATTTTATTTTTCAAAATCCATTCCAAGATTTCTTGGGGGTTATCATTTTCCACTTTTACCAAGCTGAAGGTTGCAGGAGTCCCCAACAGTACATCTGCTACTGATAATTTTTTTGGATTCATACCATATTTGTATGTGCCCATGTAGTACACACCAGGTTTTTGAATACGTACCATGAATGGCCCAGGACCATATTTATTTAGTAAGTAATAAGAACCACTACTACCACCTAGTCCCCAGTTTCGTTGAGAAAAACGCACAGCTCTATATGAACCCATTTTCAAATCATTTAACCAGAAATAACCTTTCTGCCTATGAGCATAAGCTTCCCAGGATTCTGATTTCTCATGCAAGGAGCAACTAATAAAATCCACAGTTTCAAGTGCCATATCACCATCAGCACTTTCAATTCTACCAAATATAAAAGCTAATTGACTCAAATCTTTTGGTGTCGTTGCACACGAAAGACACACAGTAAGAAAAAAAACAAGTAATAGAAGAATTGGTTTTTTACCCATATATACCTCCATAAAATTAAAAAAATTTTAATTACACATATTTAATTAGGAAAAATAAAACTGTTAAAATATTTTCTTTTTTTGACAATCTTCAATGAATATAGCATATTAATAACAATAATAAACTAATCATCTCACAATAGGCACGCACAACTAATATTAAAAATCATTTCTTTTCTTCCTGTTTCAAAAGAATCTTGTCTACCTTACTATAAGTTATATATATGTATAAATTATTAATAAAATATGTCACCAAATTGATAAACATAACTACAGTTAATTATAAACTCATTTCTTCTTGTTATAAAATTTAGCATACTACCATTGGCTGAATTCAACCCACCTAATAAATAAACACTATTATTGATAAAGTGATTATAGAAATTATAGGTACCCGAAATAACAACTGCAGAATTTTGACTTACAGCTATTTTGTCCCCAATAATAATACCTAATGGTATTTCAATAACACTATATTCCGAATTGTTAATTGAAGAAGTACCATTGCTTAAGTAAGCACCTGTTGTAAAGGCAGCATAAACAATATTAGATTCGTAATTAAGTACATTTATACCTAAATCAACACTAAAGCCATACCGTATACCTTTGATAGTATTGTGTTCTTTATTAAAAGGTATTGTAAAATAATTGTATTCCAATCGTAATTGAATAAGTCCTAATTCTTCAAAGTCATTACCATCATCAACGATTACACATAATCCATAATCTTTTGATCTTGTTTTAGCATTATTCTTTATACCAACCTGAGATAAATCATTATAAAATTCTAAATATTCATATTCATCAAAGTTATTAAAATCATCTTTAAGAATTTTATAATTCAAATATGAATATGAATACTGAGCACCAACTCCCAAATAAGTACAGTAAACATTATTTGGTAGTATAAATAAATGAACTATATAAAAGAAACAAACAAACAGAAAGGATATCCTGAAAGTCTGTGATCTAATTATTTTATTCATATATTTTTTACCCAACTCACATTACCCTTATGATGGCAACTCATCAGATATATAAAATAATTTTATGCACAAATTATTTACTTGAGAATATGAATTTTTTCCCACATTGCTTTTGCAAAATGTATAACACTTTACCAATTCAATAAAAAATAAAATTAATATATATTTTAACTGTATCTTATAAAAGTATTAATTCCTTAACTTATTTCAGGCAATATATACTTAATTACCCACCACTGAAAGCGGGGGATATATAACTCATTATTTAACACTAAAAAGTATTAAAAAGTTTTATTGGATTTATTATTGTTTTAAAACAAAATGTTTATATTATTTAAAAAAACTATAAAAAATATTTATTGTTTATTCTATATATTTTATTATCATAATATTTGTCAACTTTTTTTATTAATAGAATATATTTTTTATTTATCTCTTTTTATGGCACAAAATAGCCAGCCCATTCGGTTCCTTTTTGCCCTTTATATGAAACATTGACAGTAAGATCTGACCACCATCCCTTCAAAGACTTCATTTTAAACGTTGAATAAATTAATACATAGCGATAATCGTTTGCCTTTTTTATAGCATCATACACTGTGCGTAATCCATCTAATTCACTCCCTTTATAGATTGCTCCGCCTGTTTCCTGAGCTATACGCATTAAAATTGGCGACTTTGTTTTTAATGTGAGAATATACACTGGAATAAAATGGGATTTTGCATAATCAATAATAATATCGGGGGAATAGATCTTGAAATCATTTTCGTTTGCATCACCATCTGTAATAAGTATTACGCCACGCCGAGACATCTGAGGCAATACATCACTGATTGCAGTATACAGTGCCTTACCAATATCACGCCCTTTCCCATAGTCAAATGTTTTTAATGCTTTCAATGCCCTTCGCCTGCTCCAATCATACGGATTTGCAACCCAGGTATCATCAGCAAAGTTTATTATTTTCAGTTGATCGTTTTTATGCATCTTCTGCAATATAAATTCTGCAAGCCATGGTACATCATTATGATAGTTCTTCAATGAACCTGAACGGTCAACACACATAACCATTGAAGCTGCTGGCATCATGTTTTTAAGATAATCAGCACTTAGATTTGTGATTGTTGCTCCATCCTCAATGATAGTGAAGTTTTCTTTTGTTAATCCATATATTGGTCTACCATAACGGTCACGAATATTGCAATAGACTGCCACAGTGGGAAACTTTTTTGCATCAACATTAGTTACTTCAACTTCAATATTGCTTATGTGTTGCTGGAGTGGTGAAAACACATATATGGCTTCACTTTTATTGCTGCATGTATACACAAACCCATTATCATCCATAACTGCCGAAGTAAGATGATAAAATTTCTTTTTCCCTTCCCAGCTAACAAACCACTGTGACTGACCTGTATCAAAGTTATACATAAAAAGACCTTTTTTTTCATCACTCACAGCCATGAGGTTGCCCTGAATAAAGATTCCTCGAGGTACAGCAAACTCCGATGGTGTAAGGTTTTCAACAAAATTACCTGAATCATCAAAAACAGCTATTCGTTTGTTGTTTGTATCTGTCACATATACGTTTTCATACCGCACAGCTACATCTGTTGGTTTATTCAGTTGACCTTCATATTCACCAAATTGTCCAAATGCCAGGATGAATCGTCCATCTAAACCAAACTTTTGTACACGATGATTGCCACTGTCCACCACATATAAGGAACTATCGCCGCCAAAACAAACACCCTCAGGGCCGTTAAACTGGCCTTCTGTATTGCCTGTTCTGCCAATTGTTTTAACTATTTTGCCATCGGTGTTGATAATGAAAACTTTATTGTTTGCAAAATCGCTTACCACTAAAAGACCTGACCTGTAGTCAATGCCATAGAGTTTGCCGTCAAGGTTGTATGTGCGTGTAAAAATGCCTTCACCGTTAGGATCAAGCTTGACAAGCTTTCCATTTGAAAAGGATGTTATATACATGTTTTTATCATTATCAATGGCAATATCTATGGGTGAGGAAAAACGGAACCTTCCTAAATCAACAGGTAAATATACTGCAGTTTCAATAAGTTCAAATGGATGTTCAAGAGAACTGTATATCGAACCTCTGAAATTAATCATATCAATTTTATTCTGAATAAGAGGATTTTCTTTGGTCATATCAAGCAGGATTTGCCACTGCTGTAGTGCCAGGTTTGTATAACCAGCCAGTTTATATGCACGTGCTAAATACTCATTTGCGGTATAGTAATCAGGATAAATCTCCAGCGCTTTCCTGAAAAATTCAATAGCAGCAAGGTAATGCATTTCATTAAAATGATACATTCCTTTTGCCACTTCACTTTTTGCTTTCTGGAAAATAGCAACCTGTTTGTCTAACGAGAAGCCCCCATAAGGGATAAACGTCATAATAATAATTATTATTATATAAGTTATTATATTTTTATACACGGATAAACCTCTACAATTTAGTAACAATCATTAATAAACCCTTATACATTGATTTTTCCCTTAACATTACAAAATCAATACATAGAAAACCAGATTTATTTATTTATCGGTATAATTGGCATATTACGTATATTATAGAAATAATTGCAAATAATTTAAATACTTTTAATATTAAAAATTTGTGTTTTATCAAAAAGTATGACATTAAGCAGCCTTGCAGGGATGCAAGGTGCAATGGGATGTGGGCGCGGACGTGAATGGACTCTATGCCGCAGCCTGCTATAGAAAGATTATTATATGCCTAAAGACAAAAAGGCATTTTTCTTTGGCACTTTGTTTTGTCGCCAAACAAAAGAAAGTGCACATATTACTTAAGATTTATATTTACGTGATAAAATCTGTGTTAAAAATTGTCCTGTATATGAACCTGCTACCTTTGCCACATCTTCTGGTGTACCCTGGGCAATAACACGCCCTCCAGCATCTCCACCTTCTGGCCCTAAGTCAATAATCCAGTCAGCACATTTAATGACATCTAAGTTATGCTCTATAACAATGACAGTATTGCCCTTTTCAACTAAACTCTGTAATACATCAATAAGTTTTTCCACATCTGCAAAGTGCAATCCAGTAGTTGGCTCATCAAGGATATACAGTGTGTTTCCTGTAGCCCGTTTGGATAGCTCGGTTGATAATTTTACCCGTTGGGCTTCACCACCTGACAGCGTTGTTGCAGGCTGACCCAATTTGATATATCCAAGCCCTACCCGTTTCAATGTTTCAAGCTTAGATTTTATTGATGGGATATTAATAAAAAATTCATAGGCTTCATCAACAGTCATTTCCAGTACTTCATATATATTTTTCCCTTTATAACGCACTTCTAATGTTTCATGGTTATAGCGTTTACCCTTACACACTTCACAGGTTATATACACATCAGGTAAAAAATGCATTTCTATCTTTTTGATGCCATCACCCCAGCATGCTTCACACCTGCCACCCGATACATTGAATGAAAACCTCCCAGGCTTATACCCGCGAATTTTTGATTCAGGTAAGCTTGCAAAAAGCTCACGAATTGGCGTAAATGTTCCAGTATATGTAGCAGGATTGGATCGTGGTGTCCTCCCTATTGGTGACTGATCAACATCAATTACTTTATCAATATATTCTATCCCTTCTATCTTTTTAAATTTACCGGGATAATCTTTACTGCGCATTTTCAATGAAGCCAGCGCCTTATACAAAATATCAATTATTAAGGTAGATTTTCCTGAACCGGAAACTCCAGTAACACAGGTAAACACACCTAAAGGAAATGACACATCTATTGATTTTAAATTATTTTCCGCCGCACCTCGAATGGTTAAATACTTTTCAGCCACTCTGCGCTTTAACGGTGCTTTGATATACCGTTTCCCACTTAAATATAATCCAGTAATTGATGTTTCATTTTGTTCTATCTCCTGGGGTGTGCCGTGCGCTACCACATAACCACCATCAAGCCCTGCACCAGGACCTAAATCAATGACATAATCTGATTCGCGAATAGTCTCTTCATCATGCTCTACAACAATCACCGTGTTTCCAATATCCCGCAATTCTTTTAACGTATCTAAAAGCTTTTTGTTGTCACGTTGATGAAGGCCAATACTTGGCTCATCAAGAATATACAGTACACCCGTTAAACCTGACCCAATCTGAGTGGCAAGCCGTATGCGCTGTGCCTCACCACCAGACAATGTACCAGCTGCACGGTCCAATGTAAGATAATCAATGCCAACATTGGAAAGAAATTGCAATCGTGCTCGTATTTCTTTAAGTATCTGGCGGGCTATTGTCATCTGAGTTTCTGACAGGGAAATGTCTTTAAAAAATTTTACTGCTTCTTTAATAGACATTGCACTTACATCGGCAATATTTTTATCAGCAACTTTTACTGCTAAACTCTCGGGCTTTAGCCTTTTACCTCCACACGCATCACACACACGATTGCGCATGAAGCCTTCCATCCACTCGCGCATCTCATCAGATTGTGTTTCTTTGTAGCGACGCATTAAATTTGGGATAACACCTTCAAATTCCTTTGTAAAACGATATTGGGCTTCAAACCGTTCAATGGAATAATCAAACTTTTTACCATTTGAGCCATACAACACAATGTTCTGAATTTGCTTTGGTAGCTTCTTCCATGGCGTATGGGGATCAAACTTAAGATACCGTGCCAGTGTTAGCACCTGCTCCTGATACCAGTAGCTTGTTGTTTTTCCCCACACAGCAAGTGCTCCGTCCATTAATGATTTATCAGGATTAGCAACAATAAGCTCTGGGTCAAATTGCATGATAAAACCCAATCCGTCACAGGTGGGACATGCACCGTAGGGGCTATTGAAAGAAAACATGCGTGGTGATAGTTCCGGCAATGAAACATCACAGTCAGGACAGGTCATTTTTGTGGATATTAACTGTTCGTTATCATCTATGATTAATATGACCTGACCATCAGCTAATTCAATTGCTGTTTCAATTGAATCTGATAATCGTGAACGTATATTTTCTTTGATAACTATCCTGTCAATAATGACCTCAATAGAATGCTTTTTATTTTTATCCATTTTTATGGTATCATCAAGCGAATACACCTGGCCATCAACTCTAACACGTGAGTATCCCTGCTGTTTGAATTTTTCTAACATATCCTGATACATACCTTTGCGACCACGCACAACTGGTGCAAGTACCTGTATTTTTGTCCCGGCAGTATGAGTAAGTACGTTTTCAACAATCTGGTCAATGGTTTGTGAGGTTATTGGTTTCCCGCACTTATAACAGTATGGCACTCCAACACGTGCAAAGAGCAAACGAAGGTAATCGTGAATTTCGGTTACAGTACCTACTGTTGAACGGGGATTACGGTGAGTGGTTTTCTGTTCAATGGATATTGCAGGTGAAAGCCCTTCAATGAGGTCAACATCAGGTTTTTCCATTTGACCTAAAAACTGCCTGGCATACGCCGACAATGACTCTACATACCGCCGTTGACCTTCGGCATAAATGGTATCAAAAGCCAGAGAGGACTTCCCTGAACCGGAAAGCCCTGTAATAACAACCAACTTTTCCCTTGGAATGTCAATAGAAATGTTTTTTAAATTGTGCTCACGGGCACCTTTAATGCGAATATATTGCTGACTCATATCTGTGTAATGTTAGTCGAACCGCACATAGGACAGATAATCTCCAGATCTTCAATATCCTCATCTTTATGTTTTACTATTACATCTTCCCATCGGTAATCACAATCATCGCAGGCTAAAATCACAGCTATCTGTTTTTCATCTTCTTCCACTTCATCTTCTTCTATTAAATCATCTTCGAGCATCTCTTCTTCAAGTATCTCTTCATCATCAAATGTTTCTTCATAGAAATCATCTTCATATACTTCATCATCAAATTCTTTTTCAAAATCATTTGGCATAATCTACACCCTCTTATACTGATATTATTATGCAAAATACTACTATCAATATATGAATACTTTAAAAACTATCTAACAAAATTTTAAAAAAAACATAAAATTTTAAGGCATTTCCTGATTACACAGTTTTTACACTACAATACAAATGTAGTGCACAACTCATGCAAAAATTTTTAAAAAATTGCCATACCTTTTTGTCAAAAAAGTTAGTATATGAAAAATGGTCAATAAAAAAAGTTATTTTTTTATAGATTTTGGTTTTACTAACTTTGCAGGTGCTTGCTTCATAGTTTTTTGTTCTGAATCCGACTTTTTCATTTCAATAGCATCCGGCAATGTATCCAGTCTGCTCAAAAGTACATCCCACACACCAAAAAAACCACCTGCTGAAGAATATTCTTTAAATTCCACTGTTAAGGTTTTGTTAACAATAAATTCACGCGTTATTTTAATAACAACCATGCTGTTTGTTGCTGTCATTTCTCTGAATGCAAGTTGCTTAACAGGACTGTTATTACAGTATATAATACACAAAGCATCAATTGGTGTTTTTTCAGGTTGATCAAATGTCACAAAATTTATATGCAGGTAATATGTACTTTCAGTTAAATTATTAAAGATAAGCCTGGAGCCATATTTTGAAATAAACCAGGCACAGTTATCAATAACTGGCCTATCATCGTAATTGACGGTACAATGATATACTTTACCCCAATCAGAAATTTTTTTGTAATCTAAAGCGGTTATCCAGTTCCAGTTAATTAAAAAATTATCCCCGGGAGCAAACGGATATATTTTTATAATAGGCGATAGTTCCTGTGAAGAGCCTGTGGAACACAATATAAGCACTGCTATTGCTATAAAGATAATCGTTGCTATTGTGCGTTTCATTATCACAATAGTTTCAAAATCACACAACAATTGCAAGAAAATTTTATTACTTTAATTTACGACAATATAATTACTCTAGTCATAACCGTGTTATAGTATCTATTGGCTGTAAGCCATGGTCCGCATCATCTGTCAATATTTCAAAGGCACATCTGTTCTTTGTCTTTAACGTTAATTGCTCATCACCAAAAATACATTGCAATTCACACGAAGCAATCTTTGTATTAAGGCAATATTTTATTCCACCAGGTGGATTATAATATGGCAAACATACAAAATCCTTGTTAAGTGCAAATATTGAACCTGTGAGGCTAATGTCCTTTGATCTGGCATTGAAATCCCAGTAGAAATAGCCAAAATGGGCTCTGCAGAATGTTTCACCCAGTGAATTCAAAGTATACTCTTTGCCTTTATATCGTAAAACAATTGGAGTCATAAACGGTGTCCATAGTGGTCCCAATTTTATTCGTGCAGTTGCTATTTCAAGAAATGCATCTGGTTCGTTGTCAAATCCACAAACCTGTCCCCATGCATAATGGTCAGTATGCTTTAGTCCCCAGTTGTGGTTCTGGCTGCCAACCCAGTTACTAACTGTAATTATCGCCCCATTTACATTAATTATGCCATTGAATAAGGCGTTGGGCAATCCCACTAATGATTTGGCCTTTGGTAATTTTGTTGTATACAACTTCAGTGGGAAGAGGAATACTGGTTCTTCATTGCCTGTAAATGTAATGTCCCATTGTATTTTTTGACTATTATTATAGGTGATAGTTCCCTGCAAAGCTCCAGGTGTCAACACAGCATCACCAATAACAATATTTAAATCATCTTTTGAAAAACTACAATGAGAAATGGGATATTCCGCTTTTAACGCTATATGTTTATCATTTTCCCCATTAAAAATGATTGCCCATAACTCTCCAATGGCATTTTCAGGCTTTCCTTTTGGCTGGAATATAGTATAACGAATCCAGAATGCCAGAGGCTTATGTGGATGATTTGCTCTGACAAAAAAACTTTCATAATGCCCACTCTTTCCTGGGATATAGCGTGTATAATTGGCTGAAGCAATAAGTTCTTCTTTATTCATATATCCCTCTTATAATTTTTGTTGTTTGAATAACCTATATACATACAGAACCCACAATCCTAACGGAAAATCCGTTGTAAATATAATTAGATTAGCCATGGTGTTCCAGCCATTATGATATATACACCCATACACAAAGAAAAGTAAACCAAAAACTGACGAAGTAAATTTCATGGTTATGAGTGGGATAGCCATTTCAATATAAAGCTCAGCATTTTTATACAATAAAAGCGAACATACTGTTACTCCTGACATCATGGATACACTTAAAATCAAAAAAAATTGGCTGTGTTCCTGCGCTAACGGAAGTGCTGGAATCAGTTTTTGTGATAAAACATTAATAGTATTTATCAGTGTAGAATTAAAGAATATAAACATAATTGTTGTAATAATAAATGCAATTGCATATAATAATCCTGTTATAGTAATTATTTGAATGATTCTATTTTTTTCCATTGTACCCCCCTTCTAAATACCTTTTAATACCATATAGATAATCTTTAATACTCTTTTGTGTAAGGTTGTTTTCAACAAATCCTGGTACCGGTACTGATACTTCAACAACTGGTGCATAATATACTATAGTATTGTTATCATCAAGTGGAATGCAATACTGATATCCTTCTATATTTTTTATACCGGTGCTCGCAGGTTTGATATTTTTTTGTATGTTATATTGAACAATATCGTTTTCAGATATCAGTTGCCATTTTTGGTAATAATTACGTTCATCATTACTTACTAACAATGTATAGTTAAACTTCAAAAAAGCAACATGTATCTGTCCTCCAATGATTGAGGTTTTGTGATTTATCTTTGCCAGTACTGTATAATAATCCAGCGTATCAACATACTGAGGCATACGTTCCCAATCAAGAATGCACTTCCATACTTCCTGAATTGGTTTTTGTATAAGTATTGCACCAGCTACACGAGCAATTTCACCTTCCTGTGTTTTGGATTTTTGCTTTTTTATAACAATATGACCTTCACGTAGTGATTGTATATCTGCCTGTTTTAATAGAGAATTATCAACATCAGCGTAAGCATTGTGATACAAAACCAATAGACCAAAAACCAGTATCACAAGTACACATATAATTTTAATCCTATTCATACTGCAATTCCTTCAGTTATTTAATTGTTCTGCAATATGCCCGGCAATTCTGGTTGATAATGCCATTATTGTTATCTGTGGATTTACTCCAAGTGATGTTGGTACAATGCTGCCATCGGCAACATACAGATTGTCAGTGTTGAAACATTTGCCGTAGCTATTAACTACTCCACAGTCACTATCGCCACCCATACGACATGTACCCAATGGATGAAACGCAAAAACTTCAGGGATCTGGCTTCGCATTAAATATGTTTGTTTAAGCTTTTCTATGTCATCCTGGCAAGAAATAACAGGAAATGTTGAAATAGGTGTAAAAATTTTCTTTGCTCCAGCAGCCATAAAAATTTGTGCTAAATAAGCTATTCCATTTTTCAATGTTTGTATATCTTTTGTATTCATCATATACCAGGAAAACGACGTATGCATATTCCCAAAGACAGCCCCTTCAGATGTGTCATGTACCATGACACCAAATGCAGCAATATGCGAAAATTGCTTTGTCAGCTCAAAAAATTCCTTACCAACTCCTGGCAGTGATGCTGCCAATATTGATGGATGAACAAAAATGCCTTCCAGCATTATCCCTTCATCTGCATAATCATCAATATATGCACCCTGTGAAACACCAACCCAGCCGTTAACTTCTTCTTCCATGAGAGCAACAACACGAGAACATGGATGTATCTGAAGGTGTTTTGCAAGATGTTTGTTTTTAATGCCACTTTTTTTTAATAATAAGGGTGTAATCATTGTCCCACATGCACAGACAATAATCTTTGCTTTAATTGTGCAACTGGCCACACTTTCTCCTTTTTCATTATAAACCCTGCATTCAACAGAATCTGCTTTCATTCCCTTGAAATGTATCTTTTCAGCCCTGCAATGCGTAAGTAAGGACGTATTGTATTGTAATGCTAAAGGAATATAACTTATCTCTGCACTCTGTTTTGCTCCTTCAGCACATCCAAACTGGCATGTACCACATCCTTTGCAATTTTTAACATTATGTTTTAACGGTTTACAATGCAATCCCAATGCATCAGCACCGCGTTTTACAATCTTTGCACAGTTCCCCAGGACATCCCAGGGTAATTCTGTTACATTAATAATATTTTCAACCCTTTCAAAGTATGGTTCTAAACTTTTGTAATCTATATCAACCTTGAAATTTTCTTTCCACTGCTTGATAATATGTTCTGGTGTACGAAAACATGTTGCAGAGTTAATTGCTGTAGTACCACCAACACATTTCCCTGTAGGGATTGAAATTGGTGGGATCCCAAATGATACAGTACTGCCAGCTTGCCGCCACATGGTTTTCATATTGTTTAGAGGTTTTCCGTCATAATCTTTTGTTGTGAAATATCCACCCTCTTCAACTACTACGACACTATATCCTATTGCAGCAAGTTCATAGGCTGCAACTGCACCACCAGCTCCACTGCCAATAATACATACATCAGCATCAAAAATATTTTTATAATTCTTTTTGTAATCTTTTAATGTATATATCATATCTTTTACCTATTTACAATGAACTAAATGCCTGTACCCAATACGCTCTGCATGTTTGTCATCGTCAAAGTATACCAGCGTACAGATAAGCTTTAGCAACATGATAATACTTCTACCTATAAAATGCTTTTCACAATTATTCAAAAGAACAGCAACTTTATTCCCGGGAAGTGAATATATCATTTTTTGATTAGTTACAACAGAGAGCAGATTACAATATACTAAACTGAAAAACATAAACAATTTAACATAGAAAGGCGTCAGAGTTAAATAGCTTTGAATTTGCTGATAAACATCATTTTCATTTACATCATCCTGTGCAATAATCCCTTTGAATACAGTTAAAAGGGTTTTTGATTTGATTGTATGTGCAGGCATAATTTTACATATTCCAGATTAATATAGACTTTAAGTACATATTATGATATGATGTAAAAAAGTCAAACTTTTTTTATTTACATTTTGTAAAATTTGCTATACGATTAATCTATTCTATATTGATTATTTAAGATAAGGGGGGAATCTAAATGTCACTGGCAAAAAAATTTGAGGATTAGTTATATTTAGTTAATCTTTCAAATCAGCTTGATCATACACTTTCACAATCATAAGGAAATGTCATGATAGTTATGCCAAATAACTTTTTTTATTGATTTTATGTGCTATTACTTGTTTATTGATATTCTTAAAATACTATCTTATTAAAAAGGGATTAACCATGCTACCACGAACACCTGTACTTGCTATGTTTTTTGCAATGATTATAGCAATATTAATTGTTCTGATTTTTGAAATACCCGGACGACCTTTCACCATACGTCTGGCAATATGGCTCTATACTCTTTCGCTCCTTCCTGGCCTGGGTATTGCTATGCTTTTTGACCCTGCACCCCGTGCTGCAAAAGAACGCTTTTTAAAAATTAACTTTTACGAGGAGAAAAAGTCATAAAAGCTATACTTTTTGACATAGACGGAACGCTGCTTAGAACACATGGTGCCGGTAAGCAGGCAATGGTTCAGGCTGCCATTGAAGTATATGGTACAGCCGGTGATATGGAATTAGTTAATTTCCAGGGGCGCACTGATCCTCTCATACTCATGCAATCGCTGATACCCCATGGCATTACGGAAGAAACTATCTTTGCCTATATAGAAGATTTCAAGCAACGGTATTTTACATACTTAAAAAATATAATGCCACATTCAGAAGCAATCCTTTTGCCGGGAATTCATGAGTTATTGAAAGCACTTACTGAATTTGGTAATGTAATTGTAGGTCTTTTAACCGGTAACTTCTATCAGGGTGCTTTGATTAAGTTACAGCACTTTGATATCTTTAAGTATTTCAGCATGGGTGTATTTGCCGATGACACCCATATTCGCAATGAAATGCCTTTTATTGCGCTACAACGGTTGTACTCGCTTACGGGAAGAACATTTAAGCCAGAGGATCTGATTATCATTGGTGATACCATCTACGACATTGAATGCGGCAAAACATCTGGTGCAATAACGGTTGCTGTTGCAACGGGTTGGACAGATGCACAAACACTGCTACAGCACAAACCTGATTACTTTTTTCAGGATCTATCAGATACCAGAGCATTTTTATATACAATAAAAGAACTTCATGATTGCATCGAATTAAAAGTACAATAATGTATGTATAATTAAACCATACCATTTTTTTATCTTTCGGAGGTAACAATGCAATTAGGTCATGTTGCTGTATCATTTATCATATCATCATACGCACCACAGATAACCGGTGGTGCCATGCAGGCATTTTCACTTGAAAGCATTCTGGTTGCGTTTGGTGCTCACTGGCTTCCCAATCTGGATGTCATCCCAATTAAATTAGGATGGGCAAAAGATTCTTTTCACTGTACATGGTCACATTCACTAATTTTTGCATTTGCAGTTGCTCTGATATTGCTACCATTTAACAGTGCATGGGCAGCACTTGCGTTAGTCAGTTTGCTTATACACTATTTAGCTGACATGCCAAGCAGTGTTGGGTTGCCACTGCTTATGCCATTTACCAATAAACGCTTTACCATTAACCTGTGGGCTGATACCGGTCATTCAGGCTGGGACGCCCTTATTGGCACCTATGTACAGGCATGGACATGGATACTTGAAGGCGGT
>Ga0209204_1000898_pt1 | contig 30396 bp, 23 predicted proteins | sample AD_JPNMR2_MetaG_FD_184425 | JGI IMG/M metagenome (GOLD analysis project Ga0209204, IMG submission 184425) | Active sludge microbial communities of municipal wastewater-treating anaerobic digesters from Japan - AD_JPNMR2_MetaG (SPAdes) (version 2) | ecosystem: Engineered > Bioreactor > Anaerobic...
TTCCTGGTGACAATGGCGAGGGGGAACCACCCGTTCCCATCCCGAACACGGCAGTTAAGCCCCTCAGCGCTGATGGTACTTGTCGGGTGACCGGCTGGGAGAGTAGGTCGTTGCCAGGAATTATTTTTTAACCTTAGGAATTTTCCTAAGGTTTTTTGTTTTTAAACAATATTTCCGCAAAAATAAAATATTACAAAGTAATTCAAAATTACAATGTAACGTTTTTAAAATGATATTCTTTTAGATTAAATCAATACTTGAGTTAAAACATAAAATAGGTAATAAAGAAGAAAATCTTCTTAAAAAGGGGGATTATAATGTACGGTTGTAAAAGAGTATTTGGCGCATCACAACAACAGGTCAAAGTGACCACTGAAAGATTAAAAGTATTAAAAGTAATCGGCGAAAAAGTAGGGCAGATAGTAGTTGAAAATTCGGTTCCCATAAATGCAATTAAAATAGATAAAATTAATGCTGAAATTCGTGAAACAGTTGATCATATTTTTAAAAATAAGATCGTAAAACAGGGTATTATTCACAAACAAGTATTTTATGTCGATCCTGATAATGTAGTCCGACATCTTGCAGAAGACATTCCATTTATGTTGACTGTCGATATCCCAGGAGTAGATCCTGACAATGGATTTTTAGAAGTTCAAAATCACTTGTTAGATATTGATACCGATTATATACTAACTCCGGCGGCACATTCGGAACCAGGCGTATTAACACAAAAGGTAGTAGCGCACGTATTGGTTAAGGTTAGTGAATGGACCCAACTGGACGTTGTTACAAATGTTGATATCTTCCCCAAAATTAATTCATTGAATATGATAGTTTGTAAGGCTAAAAGAAATACTATTAGTTAAAAAGAAGGGCCCAAAAGGCCCTTTTTCAATTTGTAAGCAGGGGATAAACACCAAGAAAGCGAAAAATAATAAGAGTAAAATGAAAATGATTGAGGATGAACGAATGGAATCCGGTACACTATATCTGGTAGCTACTCCAATAGGAAATTTAGAAGATATCACTTTTAGGGCGCTAAAAGTGTTAAATGAAGTGCAACTGATTGCAGCGGAAGACACCCGGCACACTTTGAAGTTACTTAATCATTTTAAAATTAAAAATAAATTAATCAGTTATTACCAGCATAATGAAGAAGAAAGAAGCAATTATTTAATAGACCAGATAAAAGGTGGATTAAATGTTGCATTAGTTTCAGATGCAGGGATGCCTGGTATTTCAGATCCAGGTAATATCCTTGTAAACAAGGCGATTGCGAATGATGTTAAAGTGATTCCAATACCAGGAGCTTCAGCGCTGACAACCGCATTGGCGGCATCTGGTCTAGATACCAGTTACTTTATTTTTAAGGGGTTTTTACCGCGGAAACAAGCGTTAGCAAGGGCTATACTGGAAGAATTATCTGAATTTACGGGGACAATTGTTTTATATGAATCTCCATACCGAATTGTTAAGACATTGGAAATGATTTATGAAGTATTAGGAAATCGGAAGATCGTTTTAGCAAGAGAATTAACGAAAGTTCATGAAGAATTTATCAGAGGGGAATTAGAAGAGATAATAAAAACAATAGAAAAGGTAAAAATAGTAGGAGAATTTACGTTACTGATCGAAGGCTCGTCAAAAAACGAAACAAAACAGCAAAAATCGACAAATGTCGAATTTGAACGGATGTTTGAAGGGATCAATTCAACTGGTAGTTCATTGAAGGAAGAGTTGAGAATTATCGCAAAAAAAACCGGTAAATCGCTAAAAGAGATTTACCGGAGTTATTTAAAATATAAAGAAAAAAAAGAAGAATAAAGCCGTTTAGCAGGCTCCCTTCATGGATTCCAAACAGGTCTTGCAGATGTTCTTTTCCTTGAAGTTCTTGATGTCTTCGGCGTTGCCACAGAAAATACATGCTGGCTCGTATTTCTTTAAGATAATTTTTTCACCGTCAACATAGATTTCTAAAGCATCCTTTTCGTCGATTTGCAGGGTACGTCTTAATTCAATAGGAATAACAACTCTGCCTAATTCATCTACTTTTCGTACAATTCCGGTTGATTTCATCATTGTAGGAAGCTCCTTTCGTTAAAATTCGACATTCAATGATTACATTATACCTAAATATGTTTTCAAAGTCAATTTAATCCATGCTCTGTTTTACAAATAATTAACTAAAAATAGGTTTATTTTTAAAAAAAATTACATATAATAATAGTTTTTACTTTTTTAAAGAAATTCCGACGATATTTTTAAAAAAAAATAACTTGACAAAGGGCGAGTAAGTCGATATATTAATATATATTAATTTTGAATTTAAAATCAGAAATACTGTGAAAGAAAATAGTACTTGTTGATCTTGTTAAAGAGAGTCAGAAGGTTGGTGTGATTCTGACCAAGTAAACAAGGAAGATGGTTCTGGAGTTGCTGATTCGAAATTAGTTGAGTAGGGTCAGACGGGTAGTTCACGTTATGAACTTTGAGTTATAACTCTAAGCTTTTTTGAGTTATATAAATTGGGGTGGTACCACGGACCTCTCGTCCCCTAGGGCTGAGGGGTTTTTTTATTATTCAATAAATCAATTTGGAGGAATTAAAATGGGTAAATACTATATTACGACACCAATCTATTATCCAAGCGACAATTTACATATTGGCCACGCTTATACAACAGTTATTGCTGATGCATTAGCTCGTTATTACCGGCAACGGGGGCACGATGTAAGATTTTTGACCGGAACCGATGAACATGGGCAGAAGATCCAACGCAAAGCAGAATCAGTAGGGACAACTCCGCAAGAGTATGTTGATGGAATTGTTAAAAACATCAAAGAATTATGGAGTAAATTACAGATTAGTTATGACGATTTTATCCGGACTACCGAAGAACGCCATGAAAAAAGTGTGCAACAGATCTTTGAGCGGCTTTATCAACAAGGAGATATCTATAAAAGTGAGTATGAAGGTTGGTATTGCACTCCTTGTGAGGCATTCTGGTTAGAACGCCAACTTAAAGACGGGAAATGTCCTGACTGTGACCGTCCTGTTGAATTGGTAAAAGAGGAGAGCTATTTCTTTAGGTTATCGAAATATGCGGATCGATTATTAAAGCATATTGAAGAAAATCCGGAATTTATTCTGCCGGAATCACGTAGAAATGAAATGATCAATAACTTTCTGAAGCCCGGGCTAGAGGATTTATCAGTTTCACGGACGACGTTTAGCTGGGGAATTAAAGTTCCTTTTGATCCCAAGCATGTAATTTATGTTTGGATAGATGCGCTTTCAAACTACATTACCGCACTTGGATATCCTGAGAAGACGGAATTAATGGAGCAGTATTGGCCGGCTGATTTGCACTTGATGGCTAAAGAAATTGTTCGCTTCCACACGATTATTTGGCCGATCTTTTTAATGGCTTTGGATCTGCCTCTGCCGAAACAGATCTTTGGCCATGGCTGGTTGGTTTTAGAAGGTGGAAAGATGTCCAAGTCAAAGGGGAATGTGATTGATCCGTTGATCTTAATTGACAAATATGGTTTGGATGCGATTCGCTATTATTTACTAAGAGAAATACCATTTGGTTCAGATGGGGTTTATACCGAGGAAGCTTTAGTGTTAAGACTTAACACTGACTTAGCCAATGATTTGGGGAATTTACTCCACCGGACCTTATCGATGATTGAGAAATTTAATGGTGGAATCATTCCGGTTCCGGGAGAGTACCAAGCGATCGATCAGCAATTAATTCAGCAGGTTAAAGAGAGTATTCAAGAGTTGGACAGTTCGATTGCTAAATTGGAAATTAATGATGCAATGGTTGCAATCTTTAAAATTGTAAGTCGGGCCAATAAATATATTGATGAAGTCGCTCCCTGGTCGTTGGCAAAGCAACCGGAATTACGGGAACGGTTAAATACCGTCCTCTACACAATGGCTGAAACAATCAGAATTACCGGAGTATTGTTAGCGCCGTTTTTAATTGAAACACCGCAGAAAATATTTGAGCAATTAGGAGTTGGAACAGTAGATACCAATAAGGATTATTTTGCATTAATTAAGTGGGGTGGATTACAACCTGGTACCCAAACCCGTAAAGGTAATCCAATCTTCCCCCGGATTGAAGAAGAGAAAGTTGAAGAAGACAAATCTAAAGTGAACAAGGAAGCAAAAGAAACCGCGACACCACCGGTTGAAAAGGACAAAGCAACTGCCGAAATTACCATTGATGACTTTATGAAGATTGATCTGCGAGTGGCAAAAGTGTTGGAAGCCGAGAAAGTTGAAGGTTCTGACAAGCTGTTAAAACTGAAAGTGATGGTTGCAGAGGAAGAACGACAAATAGTTGCCGGTATCGCTCAACATTATCAACCGGAGCAACTTGTTGGGAAGGAGATCGTGGTTGTGGCTAATCTTAAACCGGCAAAACTGCGCGGAGTTCTCTCGCAGGGAATGTTGTTAGCTGCTTCTAATGAACAAGGTAAACTTGCCTTGGTCTGTCCGGAGCAAGAGATCGGGACTGGGGCAAAGGTGAAATAATGTGGATCGACAGTCATTGCCATTTGAATGATCAAGCATACAATGAAACGCTAGATCAGGTTATCGCTTTGGCTAATGCCAGTAATGTGAATCAGTTTATCGTTGTTGGTTATGATCTGGAGTCGTCAAAACGGGCTGTCAGATTAGCGCAGCAGTATGATTCGATCTGGGCTACGGTAGGGATTCATCCTCATGATGCTAAATGTTGGAATGATGAGACGGCACAAGAGGTTAAGGAGTTATTGACGGAACCGAAAGTAGTAGCGGTTGGGGAGATTGGTCTTGACTACTATTATAATCATTCGTCAAAAGAAGACCAGATCAGGGCATTTAAAGAGCAATTAACGATTGCTAAAGAGTATAATAAACCAATAATCATTCATAATCGGGATGCGCATCAGGATACCTTGGATATCTTAAAAAAAGAAGGTGTAGGTCCATCCCGGGGTGTGATGCATTGTTTTAGCGGCAGTTTAGAGGTGGCACGGGAATGTTTAAAGTTGGGGCTCAATATTTCTTTTGCCGGATCATTAACATTTAATAATGCACATAAATTGCGCGAGGTGGCAGCTTCAATACCGATAGAAAAAATTCTGGTTGAAACCGATTCGCCTTATTTGACGCCACATCCGCATCGCGGTCAGCAAAACAGTCCGGCGCTGGTTGGGCTGGTAGGGGCTAAGTTAGCTGAAGTTAAAGGAATGACATTGGCTGAAGTAGCTCAAATTACCACTGAAAACTGCATTAGTTTATTTAAATTGTGTTTGGACTGAAGGGGAATTAAATGGTGACAATAGCTTATACTTTGAATAACAGTCTTTATTTAAACATTACCAACCAATGTCCAAATGCCTGTATTTTTTGTATTCGAAATACCGAAAACGGTGTTGGTTATGATTTGTGGTTGAATGAGGAGCCATCTGCCACAGCAATCATTAAAGCAATACAAGAACATGATGATTATCAAGAGATTGTTTTCTGTGGCTATGGTGAACCGTTAAGCCGTCCTGAAATAGTAGTAACGGTGGCGAAATGGATTAAACAAGAACTGAACAAGCCAGTTAGAATAAATACTAACGGGTTAGCTGACTTAATGCTTGGATATGATGTATTGCCATTACTTGAAGGATTGGTTGATACAATCTCTATAAGCTTAAATGCGGATAATGCCGATGATTATTTTAAATTAACCAAAAGTAAATTTGGAGCAAAAGCTTTTGCGGCAGTTTTAGATTTTGCGCGTCGCAGTAAAAAATATATCCCGAGGGTGGTTTTATCTGTAGTTAATGTTGCCGGTGTCGATATTGCTGCTTGTTCTAGAATAGCTGCGGAAATTGGCGCCGACTTTCGGGTGCGGAACTATCAGGAAAACTGATAAGTATAATTAGGCAGGATTTTCCTAAAATATGAAGAATTTATCCAGTTTAAGAGCGGATTCTGATGTGGAGGGACAATGAAGTTGTTAACACTGAAGAACATCCTACAGGAGCCAAAATATCTAGCAATTGTTGCAGGAATATTCTTGCTTGGAGCTGTTTTAGCATGTGGTAGCTATATTTTGGCTTTAGATCAGGTAAGTTTAATAGTTGATGGCGAAACGCTTACTTTTAAAACAAGGAGTAACAGTGTTGCTCAAGTTTTAGAGGAAAAAGGTGTTTTCCTTGAAGAAGGAGATATCGTTAAGCCTGATTTAGATCATAAAATATCTGAAAATTTGCAAATAGAAGTATTTAGGGCATTTCCGGTAACAATTCAAGTAGGTCCTGAATCTACCCAAGTAAAGACAATCGAGCAGCCGGTCCGTGATGTATTGGGACAAGCCGGTATTTTAGTTACACAGGATGATATTGTTAAACCTGGTTTGGATGAGCTGGTAACAGCTAATCAGAAGATTGAAATAATTAAAGTCACTTCGCAAACGGTGGTAAAGCGTGATATTTTAAAAGCGGTAACCGAGTACCGCAGGACTAAAGAGCTTGAGAAGGGCAAACAAGTGGTAATTAGAGAAGGTCAAAACGGATTGGTTGAACGTCGTTATAAAGTTGTTTACGAAAATGGCGTCGAGAAGAAACGATTTTTAATGACAGAGAAGGTCATTGAGCCTAAGATTAATACAATTATTGCCGTTGGGATTAAACCGATCGTCAGAATGCTGGAAACTTCACGTGGCAGCTTGAGGTATACTGATGTTAAAGTGATGGATGCTACTGCCTACTCACCGGGACCGGAGAGTTGCGGGAAGTATGCAAAATATGGCAGGACCTATACGGGTAAAAAAGCAGGATTCGGAGTAGTTGCAGTTGATCCTAAGGTAATCCGGTTAGGGACTAAACTTTATATTGAAGGTTATGGAGTGGCTGAAGCGGCAGATATTGGAGGAGCGATTAAGGGAAATCGGATTGATTTGTGTTTTGAAACTTATCGGGAAGCAATATTGTATGGCCGTAAGAAAGTTAGAGTTTACATATTGGAATGAATAAAACTAATATTTGGTAGCGGAAAAAACAGGGGAATTACCCTGTTTTTTGTTTTTGGTGAAAAAAAATAATTTTTTACTAATGAAGTTTTGCTTTAATGACGATAGTAATAACAGATTATGTTAAACAAATTAAATACTAGGAGGTAAGTATTAGATGGTGCCTGAACGTCGGAGAGAAAATCGGATTAAAACCCATATTGTTTCGAAAATAATTAATCTAGAGTTAGATTATTACCATTATGTATATATTGAAAATATGTCGACAACCGGTATTGGTATTGTCTCAATTGAACCACTTCAGGAAGGGATGACTTTACGGGCGGACTTTTTCTTACCGGGAACAACGCAAAGAATAACTCCAAAAGCAACCGTTGTCCATAGTAGTAACAGGGATGCCTTGTTTTATAGCGGATTGGCGTTTGATTCAATCAATGACGAACAACTCGAATCACTGCGGTCGTTTATCAAGAGTGCTTAATGTTTTTAACAAAATATTTTCTTAACTGTAAAGAAGCTTCAATGTCTGAGAAGATTTTTTGTGGTAAAATTAAAACAACAAAAAATTCTCTTTATTCCCTCTTTTAATAATATATATTTGTGAGGTTCTGCTGCATAACTCACAACTAAAGCCGAGTAAGCGGGGGCGTTTAAACCCGCTGATGATGCAGCGTAGCGCTAACTGCGCTTTTTTATTTTCTACATGAAATCAATATGTAATACTCGAAATATTTTATGAAGCCGTTTTGCCCAAGCGCGTTCTGCTTCGGGTCTCGGATCGATTTCTCCGGCATAATGAAGACCAACGGCAGCATTTGTATTTGTTTCGAGCCAAATTGAACCGGAATCTCCGGGAGCACTTATTTCAATGTCACCCAAAGATTGCTTGGGTTTGGGTATGATTGTAAAATCATCAAAACTGATACCGTCAATTATGCCAGTGGTTATACCGGTAGTAAGACCTGATTTGGTTACTATCATTCCTATACTTGGTCTGATTACGGTATTTGGTGGTGAATCATAACCGAGAATTTTAGCAGAGGGCCTTCTGGAATTATTTAACTCACAGACTGCACAATCAAATTGTTCATTCCACCGATTTACTTCTCCAATGATATCATCTTTATTATCCGTGGCGGGTTGTGTAATAAGATCTCCTTTTTTTCCTGCTTCTCCAACAAGGACGTGGTAATTGGACAATGCAAACAGTTTTCCGGTAATGATATCCCGGACGATCATTCCTAAGGTCCCTTGAGTATTATAGCGAAGATTACGAATGGAGATCCCGCCAACCAAAGGGTCAAATCGTTCGCGCCGTTTGGATTGGAAGTAGTGTAATCCGGGATTACTCTGGATAATATCAACAGGAATGGAATCAATAAATTGGGGAATTATTTGGCTTATTGATAAGAATTGTTTTGGGACTTTACGATAGAGATGTACTCTTATTGATAGCTCTGGAAGAATTTTTCCTAAAGTAAATTTGTATCCAATGTCAATATAATGAACACCATAGAAAGAGAAAAGATATTTTTTTAGGTTAGAAAGAATGCGAAGATATTGATGTTCTTCTCCGGTATTTAATTTCTTCATCTTTACCACCTTGTATGATTATTAGACGATTCAATTTAATATAGATTACTCGGCGGTAGTTTGATTTGTGATTAAGTTTCAGGAGTTGTAGGTATTATGTGACTAAGTACTTAAGAGTTTTGGATCAATTAAAAGGAGATTTATTTAATTAAAGCGAAGAAATTTGCGAGAGGATACTTTGATCTAATTAAACGGGAGGAGAGCAATGAGCTATATCGTAAAGCTGAAAAGGTTTTTATACCAGGAGTTTATGCCGGTTAATAAAGGATTAATCGTCTTAACAATAGTGATTAATATACTGATATTAATTTTTGATGGGTTATTGGGATTGAATTTTCGAAGTTTATTCTTATTAAGGACGGCAGACATGTTTACTGCGCCCTGGACATTAATAACTTTCCCGTTGATTAATGAGCCGATTTCATTAATCTTCGCGGCGATTGCCTTGTGGTTTGTCGGAGGGAGTGTAGAACGAACCTGGGGGAGTAAACGTTATAGCTGGTTGGTCGTATTGGTAACTCTAACAACCGGAGTGGTTTTTAGTTTAGTTAGTATGTACCTTAATAAAACAATACTAATTTTTGGACTGTGGCTTCCACTTACTTCTATTATTTGGGCTTGGAGTAGACTCTTTCCCTATCAGGAAGTCTTAGTTTGGGGAATACTTCCGGTTAAGGCTGTTTGGTTTGGTTGGATCGCTGCAGCTCTTGCCTTTTTTTCATACTTTGATCGGGGGATTTTATTCGGATTAGCCTCAATCACCGGTATAGGGATCGCTCATTTATTTATTACTAAAGGAAATTATGGCGGGGGCCGATATAGAAGAAGGGAAGGGAATCCAAGGAAGGTACGGACCAGTAGGTTGAGATTGATTAAGTAAAATGAACTTGAAGTAGGATAAAAGTTTTAGCTTGGGATAATAATATAATCAAAAACCTGAAGGAACAACAATGGCTTATTGGTTATTAAAGACGGAACCCGAAACTTTTTCTTATGATGATCTGGAGCGGCTGGGCAAAGACCGTTGGAACGGAGTCCGTAACTTTGTTGCCCTAAAAAATCTCCAGCAAATGAAGCGCGGCGACCTGGCATTTATTTATCATAGCGGTAAAGAAAAAGCAATTGTTGGTGTAGCCGAGATTATTTCTGAACCGTATCCCGATCCGGATCAAAATGACTCCCGGTTGACGGTGGTTGATGTAGCACCGCGTTACCGGTTGATCAGGCCGATTTCTTTAAAACGGATTAAAACCGATATTAAGTTCAAAGACTGGGAGTTAATATCACAACCGCGATTATCAGTAGTGCCGGTGAAGGAAGAGTATTGGAAATTGATCCAGGAGTCTTCGATGCCGGAATTGGTAAGAGTCTTACAAAGATTTAATGCGAATGGCTGGAAGTGAATCCAGCCATTCGTTATTTGTTTTTAATGAATATCGTTATGATATTGTTGTAAAGCTTTGACCCCTTGTGATTGTTCTTTATAAGCAGTAATACCTTTGGTTGTTGCCAAGGCGGCGGTCAGTGTGGTGATATAAGGTATTTTAAACCGGATGGCGGTTTTTCTGATATATGAGTCATCATGCTGCTCTTTTTTACCGATTGGAGTGTTTATTACCAATTGAATTTCACCGTTCATAATCTGATCGACAATGTTGGGCCGTCCTTCGTGCAGTTTATTGATGAATTGTGCCTCGATTCCATGTTGTTCTAAAAATTCTTTAGTACCTTTGGTGGCAGTTATTTTAAAACCGAGTTGTTGGAATCCTTTTGCGATTTGAATCAGAAGCGGGTTTTTCTCGGCAACACTGATCAAGACGGTTCCTTCGATTGGAAGTGGTTGTTTGGTGGCTTCCTGAGATTTGAAGAATGCCAGCCCAAAGGAGTCTGCTAACCCCAAAACTTCTCCGGTGGAACGCATCTCCGGTCCCAAGACAGGGTCTACTTCAGGGAACATATTGAATGGGAAGACTGCTTCTTTAACGCCGTAATATGGAATGGTGCTCTCTTTCAAGTTTAGATCGGCTATCTTTTTACCTAATATAATCTCCGTTGCCAAACGGGCCATGGAGATATTGCAGACTTTGGAGACAATCGGTACCGTCCTGGATGCTCTCGGATTTGCTTCCAGGACGTAAACAATGTTGTTGTGAATTGCATATTGAATATTCATCAATCCTACTACTTTTAATTCCTGTGCGATTGTTTTGGTATATTTTTTAATGGTATCCAAATGTTCGTCGGAGATGCTCACTGTCGGAATAATACTGGCAGAATCACCCGAGTGGATACCGGCTAATTCGATGTGTTCCATAATTGCCGGAACAAAAGCGTCGGTTCCGTCAGCAATTGCATCGGCTTCGACTTCAATAGCATTATCTAAGAACTTATCGATTAAGATTGGCCGGTCGGGAGTAACATCAACCGCAGCAGCAACGTATTCCTGTAGTTGTTGTTGATCATAAACAATTTCCATCCCTCTGCCGCCAAGGACATAGGAAGGACGAACCATTACCGGATAACCGATTTGGTTCGCTACTTGCAAAGCTTCTTCTAAATTACTTGCCATACCTGCTTCAGGCATGGGGATTCCTAACTGCTTCATAATCATGCGGAAACGGTCCCGGTCTTCGGCGAGATCAATTGTCTCGGGAGAGGTGCCTAAAATATTAACACCGGCTGCTTTCAGTTCTTTGGAGATGTTAAGCGGTGTTTGACCTCCAAATTGGATAATGATACCTTCGGGTTTTTCTTTTTGGTAGATGCTTAAGACATCTTCAACAGTCAATGGTTCAAAATAAAGTCGATCAGAGGTGTCATAGTCCGTAGAGACGGTTTCAGGGTTGCAGTTCACAATGATTGTTTCGATGTTGGCATCTTTTAAAGCAAATGCAGCATGCACACAGCAGTAATCGAACTCGATCCCCTGTCCGATCCGGTTTGGGCCTCCACCTAAAATCATTATTTTGCGGTTGTTGGTAGTTGGCAATTCATTGGTGGAATTATAGGTTGAGTAGTAGTATGCGGCATCATGGGCAACGCCGCTTACCGGTACTGGCTCCCAAACTTCATTAATGCCTAATCCGATCCGTTGTTCCCGGATGGTGGTTTCGGGAAGATTGAGGAGTAATCCGAGATATCGGTCAGCAAAACCGTCTTTTTTGGCTTTGATCAGCAGATCGTCAGGTAGGGCTCTGCCCTTATAAGTTAAGATCTCTTCTTCCAATTCGACTAATTCTTTCATTTGGGTGATAAACCATTCTTTAATCGCGGTAATTTGGTGCAGTTGCTCAACCGTTGCTCCTTTGCGCAAGGCTTCATACATGATAAATTGTCGTTCACTTGATGGTTCTTTTAACAATTCAAGTAATTCTTGAAGTGATTTTGAATTGAAATCTTTGGCAAACCCCAGTCCATAACGGCCAATCTCTAAGGAGCGGATTGCTTTTTGGAGAGCTTCTTTGTAAGTTTTACCAATGCTCATGACTTCGCCGACTGCTTTCATCTGAGTTCCTAACAGGTCCCGCGAACCTTTGAATTTTTCAAAGGCCCATCTGGCAAACTTGACAACTACATAATCTCCGGATGGGGTATATTGAGCGAGAGTACCGCCGCGCCAGTACGGAATCTCATCCAGCGTCATTCCTGCAGCCAGCATTGAAGAGACCAAGGCGATCGGAAATCCGGTTGCTTTGGAAGCTAATGCTGAGGAACGGGAGGTCCGAGGATTGATTTCAATAATCACAACACGGCCGGTTTTGGGATCATGAGCAAATTGAACATTGGTACCGCCGATCACTCCGATTGATTCGACTATTGAGTAGGCATATTTTTGGAGCCGTTCCTGCAACTCTTTGCTGATAGTTAACATTGGAGCAGTACAGAAAGAATCACCGGTATGGACTCCGATTGGATCGACATTTTCAATAAAACAGACGGTGATCATCTGGTTTTTTGAGTCGCGGACAATCTCTAATTCAAGTTCTTCCCAACCGGCTACCGATTCCTCAACCAATATTTGTCCCACTAAACTGGCTGTGATTCCACGGCTGGCTACTGTCCGTAATTCTTCAACATTATAAACCAAACCACCACCGGTACCACCCATTGTATAAGCAGGCCTGATTACTACAGGGTAACCTAATTCGGAAGCGATTTTTTCAGCTTCTTCGACCGAATAAGCCGGTTGGCTGCGGGGCATTTCAATCCCTAATTTGTTCATGGTTTCTTTAAAAGCGATTCGGTCTTCGCCGCGTTCAATCGCATCGACTTGGACTCCGATAACTTTAATATTGTATTTGTCCAATACTCCTGCTTCTGCCAGTTCGGCGCAGAGATTCAAACCTGATTGGCCACCTAAATTCGGCAGTAATGCGTCCGGTCTTTCTGCTTCAATAATCTCGGTGAGCCGTTTTAAGTTTAAAGGTTCAATATAAGTAACATCAGCCATGCCGGGATCGGTCATAATTGTCGCCGGATTTGAGTTTACCAGAATAACTTGATATCCTAAATTCCGAAGGGCTTTACACGCCTGGGTGCCAGAGTAGTCAAATTCACATGCTTGTCCAATGATAATTGGCCCGGAACCAATTATCAGAACTTTTTTGATGTCGTCTCGTTTTGGCATTTTTAAGGGAGATACCTCTCTTTCGTAGATTTAAATTTAGCAATTTTTAAATATATTTTCGTTTTGTAAAAACTATTTCCTTTATCTAAAAATAAATGTCATTATTTTTTTAAATTTTTCTTTTGATAGGGACTTTTCCAGTTATACAATTTGATTTTCCAGGCATAGACATTGAAATAAGATATTATTTTCATTCTAAATTAGTAACTTTCCCGTTTGATGGGCACAATAGTAAAAAAAGTAAATAAGGATGACTGCTGTGGAAAATGAATTGAATGAACTTTCAGGCTCGCAATGGTTATATTGGACCAATACAATTTATGAGACGAATTATGCACCGGATGTCACCCATAAATTACGGAAATTACATGGCGCAATGAAACCGCCGGAGTTGATGGCGGACATAATCAGATTCTTCAGTAAACAGGGGGAGTTGATTCTTGATCCTTTTGCCGGAGTTGGCGGAACATTATTGGGAGCAAGGATGGTTAACCGAAAAGCAATCGGAATAGAGTTAAACCCGAAATGGGTTGCGATTTACCAGACAATCCTGAAAAATTATACAATTATTGATGGAAAGTTCGTGCCAGCAATTGACGCAAAAGGCAGTGATTGTTATCTAGGAAATTTGATCCAGGGTGACTGTCTTGAGGTGATGAAAGGATTGGAGGCCGAATCAATTGCGGCAATTATCACTGATCCGCCTTATGGTTGTCATCATCAGGTGAAAGGGTTTAAAACAGAGACTAACTTCAATATGTTTAATGAAATTGATTGTCGCGACTTTGGCAATCAGGAAGATTACCAGCAATTTTTTACCAAGATTAAGCAATTTGGTGCCGAAGCTTTCCGTATTCTGCAACAGAAGCGCTATTTAATCCTTCTGATTGGCGATCGCTTTTATCAGGGCGAATACTTTCCCTTAGGATATAAAGTAGCAGAAGTATTACAGGAAGTCGGATTCAAATGGAAGGGGATCAGGATTTGGTGGAATAAAGCCACACAGCGGCCGTTACGGCCATATGCAATTAATCGGTGCTTTATTCCCAATATTACCCACCAGAATATTATTATTATGAGAAAAGAAGGATGAGCGGATTAAGTCTTGTTTGGAATCTTGGCAAAGGGTTAATAAAGTGATATAATAAATTGAAAATTTTATTAGTGGGCCTGTGGCTCAGTTGGGAGAGCGCTGCGTTCGCATCGCAGAGGTCGAGGGTTCGAATCCCTTCAGGTCCACCAATTTATCAATTTTTGTTGGAGGTAATCGATGAAACTGGTTAAAGTAATTTATCAGGGTAAGTTAGCAGAGACCGCTAAAACCGGTGGTTGTGGTGAATGTAAAAACTCTTGTCAATCAGCATGTAAGACATCATGTACGGTTGGCAATCAAGTATGTCAGAAATAATTGGAAATCGGGGCCATGGTTACATGGCTTTATTTTTTGTCAGGTGAAACAGATTTGGAGGAGAAATTAGTGAGCGGTAACTGGCATTCATTTCAATGCTTAGGTCATTATTTTTTATTTGATGTTATTACCAATTCATTGTTTGAAATTGACGAGAGCTTTCATAATTATCTACAGGGGTATCCGGTCCCGGAAGCAAAATTAGCGGATATTACAGCAGATATTGCTGAATTGAAAGCTAATGGTTATCTTCAAGAACAAAATGAGGAGATCCCTGATTATCAGCGTGATAATTCGATAAAGGCACTTTGTTTACACGTATCCCATGATTGTAATTTAAGATGTAAATATTGTTTTGCCGGAACAGGCCCATTTGGTGGCAAACGGGAAAACATGAGCGTTGAAGTTGGAAAAGCGGCAATCGATTTTTTGTTGGCTAATTCCGGTAACAAGCGTCAATTGGAGATCGACTTCTTTGGCGGCGAACCGTTGTTAAACTGGGATGTAGTCCGGCAGTTGGTCGATTATGGAAGTGTAACTGCGACCCAATATGGTAAGGAACTTCATTTTACTCTTACAACAAACGGTATTGCCTTAACGGAGCCGATAATTGATTATTTAAACGGGAAGGAAATCTCGGTGGTGTTGTCGCTGGACGGAAGAGCAGATGTCAATAATCGGATGCGCGGCACCGGTTGTTACGAGACAATTGTCCCCAAATATCAGGAACTGGTAGCGAGACGTAATAATCAGAATTATTATCTGCGGGGGACATTTACCGCCGCTAATTTGGACTTTTTAGAAGACGTCAAACATCTTCACAGTCTTGGTTTTAAAGAAATTTCGCTGGAACCGGTCGTTACTAATGACGGAGAGTATCGGATTACTGAAGCGATGCTGCCGGCAATTAGAGAGGAATATGAACGTTTGGCGGCTTATTACTTGGAACAGCGACAGAAAGATAATGCTTTTACTTTCTTCCATTTTGAAATTAATTTGAATCACGGACCGTGCCTTTTGAAACGGTTGACCGGATGCGGGGCGGGATATGATTACTTTGCGGTTCACCCTAATGGAAATCTCTATCCGTGCCATCAATTTGTAGGCGTGGAAGCAATGCTGATGGGTGATGTTTTTGGAGGAATAAAAAAGCAAGAGTTACGGACTGAATTTGGAGATGCAACACTATATAAAAAAGAAAATTGTGCAGGATGTTGGAGCAGGTTCTATTGCAGTGGCGGTTGTCATGCTAATGCTTATTTGAGTAATGGTTCGATTTACCAGCCGGAATCAATCAGTTGTGAATTGCAACGTAAACGGCTAGAATGTGCTTTGGCATTAAAAGCGTTATCAGAGTAAAAAAATTTTGAAATAAAAGAGGAAATTGATGTAATTAGCAATATTATTTAAAATAATTGTTTATATTTTTGAGGCGAATGTGGTTTAAAAGGCTGTTGGATCAGACAGTCTTTAATTTTTGGTAAAAATTATAAGTCATGAAAAAAGAAAAAAACAGAACTAGAGGAAGAAAACAGAAGATAATCTAAAATAATCAGGAAAAGGGGGGTTAAAATTAGGTTAAAACCTGTTTAACGATTAATGAACCGTTATGTTATAATGACATCGATGACATTAAAGTGTATTCGGGGTGTCATTTTATGGCGACAATTTATGATGTGGCATCCAAAGCGGCTGTTTCTCCTAAGACAGTCTCACGAGTAATCAATTGCTGTCCTTCTGTAAAAGAGGATACCAAAAGACGTGTTTTGGAAGCCATTAAGGAATTAGATTATCATCCTAATGCTGTTGCCAAAAGTTTGAAACGTCAGAAAACAAACAATATTGGATATGTAATTCCTTATGGATCTGATTTTGTTTTCCATGATCCTGGACAACTAGAACAAATAAAAGGCGCTAATGACGTTCTTGCAGCCAGTGATTACAATTTAATAATATCTGTTCCAAAAACAAGCAATGAAGCTTTACATGAAGTCAACAGACTTTTAAAACATAAAAATGTTGATGGAATGATTTTGTATGCAATGGGAGGAGTTGAGCCACTCGCTAGAGAATTTGAAGACAAGGGATTAAGATACATATCATTAGGTAAATGTTATCCCGAACAAAAATACAATTTTGTTGAAGTTGATGCACCTTATGGTGGATATTTAGGGACGAAATACTTATTAGATCTTGGTCATAGAATGATCGGTTTTGTGGGAGAAGCATCTCAATTTCTAGAACCTGCTAAAGAGAGTATGATTACAGGTTGTATCAGAGCTTACGATGAAGCTGGGCTAAAATTCCCCAATCATCTAGTAACTCATGGAGATTATTCCGTAGAATGTGGTTATTATGCAGCACAAAGTTTTCTGGCTAAGGAGCCAAACCTTACTGCGATTTTTTGTTCGAGCGACCCTATGGCGTGGGGTGTGGTTCGGGCGTTGCGCGAGAGAGGAATAACTCCTGGCAAGGAAATTGATGTTTTAGCTGGGGATGATTTACCATTGACGAGAAATTTAGAACCGGGAATGAGTGCCATCAATTCTAAATTATATGATTTAGGGATGATGGCAGCTTCAATGTTAGTAGAATATTTGGATAATGAAGGAAAAATAATAACAGACGTTCCTGGTAGGTATTTGCAGGGAGAATTGGTTATCAGACAGACAACAAATGGGTTATTGGTTAGTAACACTAACAGGTTAAGCTTAAGGAGGGAAAAGTTTTGAAAAAGGCTTCAATGCATAAGACAAACGTTATCTGGTTTTTGCTTCCGGCGATTTTTGGTATGTTGTTCGTTCATTTTATTCCGATTCTATGGGGTATATACATCAGTTTTCTGGATTTAGACCTCTACACAATTGCCAGTCCGTGGACCGCTCCGTTTGTGGGATTTGGCAACTATGTCCAAATCTTTACCAGTGGTATGGATGTCGGTACCAAATTTATCCGTTCGTTATGGAATGTAATTTTCTTTGGAATAATTACAGTTCCGGCGGGATACATAATCGGTTTGGCGGTTGCATTGTTATTAAATCAAAAGTTTGTGGGCAGAAATCTTGTCCGCGGTTTAGTCTTGTTGCCATATATTACTCCGGACTCGGTTTGTTATAATGTATGGCGTTTTATCTTCCAAGCCCGTATTGGTTTGGTTAATAAGATTTTAATGGACCTCAATTTAATTAAAGAACCTTTGATTTGGCTGGTTGGAGAACGTGGAATTTATGCGGTTATGGTTGCTAGTATTTGGAAGGGTTGGCCGTTTGCCAGTTTGATTTTGTTAGCAGGATTACAAAGTATTCCTCATGAACTTTATGAAGCTGCCAGAATTGACGGTGCTAACAAATGGCAACAATTTATTAATATTACTTTCCCAATGTTATTACCCATCAGTGGAACTTTACTCTTGTTAAGTTCAATCTGGAACTTCCATGCGTTCAACCAATTCTATGTAATGTTATCCAGTGACCCCGGAGCGGGAGCGGATGTTCCTTCAACGTTGATTTTGAGAGAGGCATTCAGTAATCTTCACTACGGTTTAGGTTCAGCGATGTCTACAGTTTTAATGGCCATTATTATGATAATGACTGTTATATCTATTAAAGCAAGACGCGAGGAGGTTCATTAATAATGACTTTTAAAACAAGACAAACTATTAATCAGATATTGGTTTACTTAGGGGTTTTTGTGGTATTAGTTGCCGTATTAGGTCCATATATGTGGATGGTTTCAGGTTCATTTAAGGATAATTTAGAGGTACAGGCATCAGATGTTACCAAAAAAGGATTAGAACCAAGTTGGATTCCTCGTAAAATTATTTTTGATAACTATCGTGATGTAAACAAAACGGTTCGTATTCTTGATTATTTTAAAAATAGTATTATCATAAGTGTTGGCACAATGTTTACCTCAATTGTTATTAGTATTTTGGCTGGATATGGGTTGTCACGTTTCCGGTTTAAAGGTAAGAACCTCTTTACCGTAGCAGTGCTTTCAACCCAGATGTTTCCCGGTATTGCTTTCTTGATTCCTTATTTTATCTTGTTTTCATTCTTTAACCGTAATTTAGGTATTCCTTTAAAAGATACTTATTTGGGAATGATTATTACTTATACCTCATTTGCACTTCCGTTCTGTATTTTAATGTTAAGAAACTTCTTAGACAGTGTTCCATTTGAGATTGACGAGCAGGCTCAAATTGACGGATGTACCAAGACCGGTGCTTTGTTTAGAGTTATTATTCCGTTATCGACTCCTGGTATTGCTGCCGTTGGTATTTACTCGTTCATTATGGCCTGGAATGAGATCTTATTTGCTTCAGTATTAACTGGTCGGGAAACGAAGCCTGTTTCAATGGGTCTGTTAGAGTACATTACCGCTCAAGCTTCTCGTTGGGCACAGATGATGGCTGCATGTATTGTTGTATCAATCCCGGTATTAATCTTATTTACAGCGATGCAGAAACAGATTGTTGAAGGTTTGGTAAGTGGTGCAACTAAAGGTTGATAAATGTGGTTTGCTCTTAAATTAAAGTTACAATGACGGATTATATAATACGGTATCATATATAGTTTGGGCTAATTGAATAAACCCAATTCAATTTTGAAATATATGTTGGGTTTGGTAAAAGCCTGATAATCAAGGTTAGGAAGGGAGTGATTGAGGGTTGTTTCTGGTCGACCTCCAGAGTAATGAGTGTTACATCAATGTTGCTAAAAATTGAAGGGGGAATTTTTTGTGATGAAGTCTCGTTCTAAAAAAATGCTCGTAGTATTAGCAGCTCTCTTTTTACTCGCTGCATTAATGACTTCAATGTCAGCTGCAAAAACTGAGATCACTTTCTGGGCTATGCCAAATGCTCCAGATGAAACTCATATTCCTTGGATGAATAAAAAAGCTGCTGAGTTTGAAGCTAAAACCGGTGTTAAAGTTAAATTCCAAGTAGTAGGTTGGGGAGATGCTTGGCCAAAGATCACCACTGCTATCGCAACTGGTGAAGGTGCAGACGTATTCCAAGTTGGAACCACTTGGAACCCACAATTTGCTGCTACTGGTGGATTAGAACAAATCAATATTAAAGAATTTGGTGGCGCTAGCGCATTTATGAAAGCTAACCTTGATTCCACCACTTACAAATCAAAATATTATGGTATTCCCTGGTTTGCAGAAACCAGAGCACTCTTTGTAAACAAAGATATGTTTGCTAAAGCAGGTGCAAAATATCCTACAACCCATGCTGAAATCTTCAGCGAAGGTGAAAAGATCGTTAAAAAGTTCGGTGAAGGTAGCGCAATTGCTATTGCCGGAACCAATGCTTGGGATATCCAACACAACTGGGTAATCATCCTCTGGGCTAACGGTGGAAGCCTCTTAACCAAAAACAATAAAAAAGCAGCTTTCAACAGCCAAGCTGGTGTAACTGCTATGAAATGGTACATGGATCTCGTTATCAAAGGTTTAGCATCCAAAGCTTGTGCAGAGTACAATCAACCTCAAGCTGACGCTGCTTTCATCAATGGTAACGTTGCAATGTGCTACATGGGACCATGGAACATTGCTAACATCAAACAAGACAATCCAAAACTTCCTTTTGATGTAATTGAACCGCCTGCAGGACCAAAAGGTAAAGCATCATTCTCTGGTGGTAGTAACTTAGTTATCTTAAAATCCAGCCGCAATAAAGCTGCTGCAAAAGCATGGGTTAAATTCTTAATGGATAACAACGTTGAATATTGTAAGAACCTCTCATTAATGTTACCTTCCAAAGTTGCTGACTACAACGATCCTTACTATTCAGAAGGCGTTTGGAAGACCTTCAAAACCGTATTGTCATATTCAACCGCATATCCTCCACTCGGAGTATGGGGCGATGTTGAAAACGCATTCGTTCAAGAGATTAAAAACATCTTGACCGACTATGTAAACGGCAAATACAATGACAACACTGTTAAAACTTACTTAGACAGAGCTGCAAAACGTGTTGACGCTGCCCTTGCAAAAGAAAGATAAGCAATAAGCCTAGGGAAGGGTGGGTTTCACCCTTCCCTTTTTTTGTGAGTATTTATGTATAATTCGAGTTATTGCATGTAATAGGGGGTGCGCTGATGAAAAGAAGAACAATAATAATGATCTTCTTTTGTTTATTAATTATGTTAATTGGATTGAAAATAACAGCTAATGAAGAATCACCATTCCCTATTTTCTTAAGTAGTAATGACCAGATTGTAATCGATGGTGAAAACAATGATTGGCCCGCTGTGATTCCGGCGATTATTGAAAGTGATACCCAAATTTTCCGTGGCCAACGTGAAAAAGCGACTGAATTTAATGGGAAGATTTATTCATTTTTTACCAAAAATGATTATTATTTATTTGCGGAGATCACTGATGCAACTCCTTGTATGAACAATCAGGTTGGGAATGAGATTTATCAGGGGGATTGTATTGAAATCTATTTAGGATTTCATGAGGAAAAAAGGGATAGTTATGGTCCTGCCAATTTTCAGTTTGGAATCGCTTTGAATGAGACTGAACCCCAAACATGGTTATGGACCAAAGGTAAAGAATTAGAAGGGTATGAGATTAAAGTAATCAAAACTGCCACAGGGACAAAGGTTGAAGCCAGGATTCCGTTAACTAATTTTGGAATTGAACAGATCCACGATGGACAAGTAATCTGGATCGATTTTGCACTGGATAACGGTAAGGGAGAACTGGAACGCAGCGCGCAACTGTGTTGGTTTGGTAATGGTGAGAGTTGGCAAACTCCGGCGGTATGGAGTAGGGCGAAAATAACGTCAGATGAGCGGGAACTTTTAAAACCGGTAATATTAACTCCTCAAGTATTTAAAACATCAAACTATCATCGTGTTTATATTTGGAATCAAGGAAAACCATGGTCTGGAAAGGTAACTTTTGGAGAACAACAAATTGAACTTGACGTTGATGGTGGTATTACGATTGAAAGTCTGCAACCAATTTCTCAAGAATTAGTTGTTAATATAGATAATAATAAACTTAATAAGACAATTAAGATTGAAAAAGAAAAAGAAGTAATGAAGATTGAGTTCCCGGTGAAAAATATTAAAGTCAACCAGTTAGGTTATGGGACAAACGAAACTAAACTTTTGGTACTTACTGATAATGAGAATAAATTGAAAACCAAGGAATTTAAGATTGTTGAAGTTTTGACCGATGAAGTGGTATTTAAGGGAAAGCTGACCGGTGCCAAAAAAGACTTAAACACCGGTGATCTCAATTATTATGGTGACTTCACTAAATTTAAAAAACCTGGGAAATATAAAGTTGTAATTGCTAATTTTGGTGAATCATATGCGTTTGATATCAATGAAAAATTGATGAGCAGCCTTTTTTATACGACGATGCGTTCATATTACTTACAACGGTGCGGAGTAGCGATTGATGACAAAATAACCGGACTTAAGCATCAACAATGCCATTTACATGACGGACAGGCAATATTAGTGAATGATAACAGGGTGATCAGGGATGTCACTGGCGGCTGGCATGATGCCGGAGATTATGGCAAATATATTCCAACTGCCGGAGTGACCGCTGCACAGTTATTAATTTTATATGAGATCAATCCAATATCGTTTAAAAATTATAGTTTGGATATTCCTGAGTCCGGAAACGAACTCCCTGATCTTCTCGATGAAATTAAGTATGAATTAAATTGGATGTTGAAGATGCAGGATGAAGATGGCGGGGTCTATCATAAAGTCAATACGGCTAATTTCCCCGGAATGGCGCTGCCGGAAGATGATCGGGCAACCCGTTTTATATATGAGAAGAGTACGGCAAGTACGGCTATTTTTGCTGGAACAGCAGCAATGGCGGCCAGAATATTTGCTAATGAAGATCCCGGTTATGCCCAAAAACTTAATGATGCTGCCATTAAAGCAGGAAATTTTTTAATTGAGAATCATGGAAAAGTATTCTGGGCTTCCAGTGGCAACACGGGTACCTATAAAACCGGTTCGGTAGATGATGAATTATTTTGGGCATTTGCCGAACTATTCCGATTGACCGGTGAAACCCGTTATTTGGAATTGATTGACACACAGTTATTGTCAAATATTGAATTTTCCCCGATCGGCTGGGATAATATGATGTCATTGGGTGTTTATGCTTTAATAAAAGCTGAAAAAACACCCGTTGAAATACGGACAAGGTTACTGAAGGCGGTTGATGCGGAAGCAAAGGCAATTGCTGATCGTGTCCAAAAAGATGGTTATAATGTGTCGTTACGACCTGATGAATATAATTGGGCCTCGAATAAAAATGCTTTAGCTAATGGTGTTAACCTAGTAATTGCTTATCAGTTTAATGCTAAAACCGATTACCTGAAAGCTGCCAAAGCTCAGTTAAATTATGTTTTAGGAATTAATTGCCTGAGTAAGTCATTTATTACCGGAATTGGCGCTGATTATGTCCGTTATCCCCACCACCGATTGGTTGTAGCGGCAAAGCAGGAACTACCTGGTTTGTTGGTAGGAGGGCCCAATACCAATGCTGAGGATAATTCTTACCCCAAAGGTTTAGGTCCTAGGGGTTATGTCGATCGGGTTGAGGCTTATGCTTGTAATGAGTATGCGATCGATTATAATGCGCCGTTGGTATTTTTAGCCGGATATTTTATGGCGTTTGAACAGTAAATTCCAAAGTTTTATTCTGGATTTCGCTTGAAATCTGGTTAATAAAAAATAGCAATTAATTGTAATTAAATCATAAACAGGAGGATTGAAAGATGAAATTTGGTTTTTTTGATGATGCCAACAAGGAGTATGTTATTACGACTCCTCAAACACCTAGTCCCTGGATTAACTATTTGGGAACCCAAAATTTCTTTAGTCTGATCTCAAATACGGCCGGGGGTTACTGTTTTTATAAGGATGCCAGATTACGCCGGATTCTGCGTTACCGTTATAACAATGTGCCAACTGATACCAATGGTCGTTATTTCTATATTAATGACAATGGTACCGTTTGGTCACCGACCTGGCAACCGGTAAAAACTGAACTGGATCAATATGAATGCCGCCACGGATTAGGTTATACCAAAATTACCGGAACTAAAAATAATGTAAAAGTTGATACTTTATTCTTTGTACCACAGGATTATGACTGTGAGATTCATCGGGTGACTATCACCAATCAAAGCAATGCCAATAAACAGATTAAACTCTTTTCAATGGTTGAGTTTTGCTTATGGAATGCTTATGATGATATGACTAACTTCCAACGTAACTTCAGTACTGGGGAAGTTGAGATCGAAGAAAATACTGTTTATCATAAAACAGAGTACCGCGAACGCCGTGACCATTTTGCATTCTATGGTGTTAATCGTAAAATTGATGGTTTTGATACCGATCGCGAAAGCTTTGTAGGTAAATACAATGGTTTCCATAATCCGGAAGTTGTATTTGCCGGACAGCCAAAGAACTCAGTAGCTGATGGTTGGGCTCCAATTGCTTCGCATTATTTCAACCTTAACCTGGCTCCTGGTGAGACTCAAGAGTTGATCTTCGTTTTAGGTTATGTTGAAAATCCCAGAGATCAAAAATGGGAACGAAAAGGAGTTATCAACAAAACAAAGGCTAAAAATATCTTAAAAGAGTTTTCAACTTCTGAAAAAGTTGAACAAGCTTTTACAGTGTTAAAGAATCACTGGGAAAAACTATTATCCGTCTTCAAGCTTGAAAGTAAGGATGAAAAATTAAACCGGATGGTTAACATCTGGAATCCGTATCAATGCATGGTTACTTTCAATCTCTCGCGAAGTGCTTCCTACTTTGAGTCCGGAATCGGTCGTGGTATGGGCTTCAGAGACTCGAACCAGGATATCTTAGGTTTTGTTAGCATGATCCCCGAACGGGCCAGGGAACGGATCATTGATTTGGCTTCAACCCAATTCCCGGACGGTAGCGCATATCACCAATATCAACCACTTACGAAAAAAGGTAACAGTGATATTGGAAGCGGCTTTAATGATGACCCGCTATGGATGATCTATTCAGTAGTTGCCTACATAAAAGAGACCGGTGATTACAGCATTCTTGACGAGAATGTTCCATTTAATAATGATCCGAATAATTCCGCAAGTTTAATGGAGCATCTCCGTCGTTCAATTATGCATGTTGAAAACAACTTAGGTCCGCACGGTCTGCCATTGATTGGCCGAGCTGACTGGAATGACTGCCTCAACTTAAACTGTTATTCTGAAACTCCGGATGAATCATTCCAAACCTGTACCAATAAAGATGGTAAAGTTGCAGAATCAGTTTTCATCGCCGGAATGTTTGTCCATATTGGGCCGGAATATGCGGCATTGTGTCGAAAATTAGGCTTAAATGATGAAGCTGATAAAGTAATGGCTAGTGTAGCGCGGATGGAGCAAGCTGTAATTGACCATGGCTATGATGGTGAATGGTTCTTGCGCGCTTATGATGATCGAGGCCTGAAAGTAGGAAGCAAGGAAAACGAAGAGGGCCGAATCTTTATTGAACCGCAAGGATTCTGTGGTATGGCCGGAATCGGACAAGCACAAGGTTTGGTTGAAAAAGCACTTGATTCGGTTAAAAAATATTTAGATACGGAACATGGAATCAAGTTGGTTAACCCGGCTTATACCGAGTATCATAAAGAGTTGGGCGAAATTACTTCTTACCCACCAGGATACAAAGAAAATGCGGGTATTTTCTGTCATAACAACCCATGGGTAATAATTGCTGAAACCAGAGTAAACCGTGCGGATGATGCCTTTATGCACTACAAAAAGATTGCTCCGGCATATCGTGAAGATATCAGCGAGATTCACCGGATGGAGCCTTATGTATATTCACAGATGATTGCCGGTGATGATGCTAAACGTCATGGTGAAGCTAAAAACGCATTCTTAACCGGAACTGCCGCTTGGAACTTTGTTGCAGTTACTCAACATATCTTAGGTGTAAGAGCCGATTTTGACGGTTTAGTAGTTGATCCTTGCATTCCGAAAGAGTTTGAACAGTTAAAGATCAACCGCATCTACCGCGGCGTTGAGTACCGGATCACCATTATCAATAAACGTGACGGTAAATATCGCTTAGTTGTCGATGGTGAAGAAGTAGCTGGCAAGGTTATTCCTGTAAAATCGGGAGTTAAAACCGTTGAAGTATTGTGTGAGTGCTAATTTTAGATAACAGAAAAAAGAAGAGATAGCCGGAGAAATTCCGGTTATCTTTTTTATATGTTTAATAATTAAATTAGATATATAATGTTAAATAATAGCATTAAACAAGCGAAATTAACTTTAGCCTGAATTAAGTTTTTTGGTAATACGCCACATTTGTATTGATGAAAAAATAAAACCTCCAGATTATTTGGAGGTTAAAAATATACACTAAATATTAATAAAAATGAGGTCATTATTCAATTTTACTAAACTTCCAACCCTCAGTTGTCTTTTGAAGTTCGAATTGCAATTTAAACTCAGAGGTCTTCACTAAACGAGCATCGATACCTTTCTCATATTTAATTTTATAGAGAGCGTTAGCTAATTGATTATTCTGAGAATAATTTATTTTAATTAAAGTCGGTTCATATTTGTATATTGATTGATCTTTTAATTGTTGTTGAAGTAATTCTTTGAATATCTCTGGAGTATCAAAAGATTGTTTCTTATTATTATTAACAATAGTAAAAGGGTAAACCGCACAACTAACTATTGTATCATAATCTTTTTCCTTAATTGCACGACAATATGTAGCGACTACTTCATTAATCAAACTATCATTTGCATTAGCAACCTGATTGCTTTTATTACCACTTTTACTTCCACCGCCACCGCATCCTGAAATAATTAAAGTTACAATTAAGCAAAGTAATATTCCGAACTTGAATTTCATAATAAATCCTCCAAAATATTAATAAATTTATAATATATTTGCTAAGGATATCCAAGAAATTCTCTATTTTTACGAAAAATTAATACAAAGTTATAAATTAACTATGATAAATTAGTATATGATTTAAACGTTGAGTATGATGCTATAATTTAAAATGTGCAAATTAGCAGGTTATATTATCTTGATATCTGCAGTTGTATGAAGGGATTATTTATTATGAAAAACATTATCCGTCTGCTTAAATATGCCCGACCATATTGGGGTTATCTAATAATATCCGGTGTCAGTCTGCTGTTAATTACAGGCGCTAATTTAGTCAGTCCCTGGTTAATCAGGGAGTTGATGACGATCTTGACTGTTGATTCGGTTAAGCAGTCAATGAGTAAGGTGTGGTATCTGGTAATAATTTTGATCGTAACTTATTGCTTAAGGGCGGTCTTTAGATATTTAAACAATTATCTGGGGCATGTGGCTGCTTGGAAATTGGTATCGGATATGCGGGTAATTGTTTATGATCATTTGCAAAAGCTATCGTTGCGCTATTACCATGATAAACAGACCGGACAGCTGATGTCACGGACAGTCAATGATACCGCAACATTTGAACTGTTGATTGCGCATGCGGTCCCAGATCTGATTACTAATGTTTTAGTGATTGTTGGAGTTACAGTCATTTTATTTGTGATGAATGCATCACTGGCGCTATTAACTTTGATTCCGATCCCGTTTTTAGTATTTGGTGGCTGGTATTTTGCGAAGAAGATTCGTCCCAATTTTAACAAAGCCCAAAAGGATTTGGCGGTATTAAATGCAACCTTACAGGATAATATTTCGGGGATGAAAGAGATCCAGGTGTTTAACCAACAACCCCGGGAACGCAAAAGGATCAAGAGAAATTCGGATAGCTATGCAAATTCGGTACTGTATGCCTTGAAACAGAGTGCCATCTTTCATCCGGCGGTTGAAGCGTTCAGCTCTTTTGGGACAGTAATTGTTGTCGGTTTTGGTGGCTGGCTGGCCTTGAATAACCGGTTGCCGGTTGCTGATGTGGTTGCTTTTCTGCTGTATTTAAACCTGTTTTATCAGCCAATTACTACTTTGGCGCGGGTGACCGAAGATTTACAACAGGCGATCGTTGGCGCCGAGCGGGTCTTTGAAGTACTGGATACCGAGCCAGATATTAGTGATAGCAAGGATGCGATCAATCTTAGCCAAGCTAAAGGTGAGATTGAGTTTCAAAATGTCAGTTTTCATTATCTTGAGTCAGCGCCGGTTTTGAAAGAGGTCAGTTTTACCGCGAAGCAGGGCGAGATGGTTGCACTGGTAGGCCCGACCGGAGTCGGAAAAACAACGGTGATCAGTCTGATTGCCCGATTTTATGATCCGGTTTTCGGTAGTATTCTACTTGACGGGATTGATTTGAAAAAATTGTCTTTAACATCATTACGTAATCAGATCAGTATTGTATTACAGGATGTCTTCTTATTTAATGGTACGGTAGCCGAAAACATCGCTTATGGTAGTAAAGAAGCGTCACAGGAAGATATTATCCGTGCCGCGATGATTGCCCGGGCGCATGATTTTATTGTTGAGCTTCCGGAAGGCTATGATACCGTAATTGGTGAGCGGGGCGTCAAATTGTCCGGAGGGCAGAAACAGCGCTTATCGATTGCCAGGGCGGTGCTGCGGGATACGCCGATTTTAATCTTGGATGAGGCGACTGCTGCAGTAGATGTAGAGACTGAAGCAAAGATCCAGCAAGCGATCCAGGAGTTAGCAGGCAGCCGCACGATTATCGTTATTGCGCATCGGCTCTCAACGGTTAAACGGGCGGATAAAATTTTGGTGCTTAAAGAAGGGAGAATTGTTGAGTCGGGTAATCATCAGGAACTGTTAGCAAAAGGCGGATTGTACAAACAGCTTTATGAAGTCCAGTTCAAGGTTGAAGATTAAAAACCGTCTGTCTAAAGCCATTCAGTCAAAGCCGAATGGCTGTTTTATTTGTTTTAAAAGGTGTTTTTGGATATAATTAAATAATAAACTAAAATTGGGGAAGTTTTGATGAAGCAGCAATCAAGTCAATTACCGGTAGTAGTGGATCAACTGATCGAATTAAATATTGATAATTATGGGCATGAGGGCGAAGGGGTTGGACGGTTTGAAGGTCTGACGATCTTTGTCCCCGGTGCGTTACAAGGAGAGCAGATTATTGCCAGGGTTACCGAAGTGAAGAAGAATTATGCCCGGGCAGCAATTGTAAGGATCGAATCGCAGTCCGCTGAACGGACGGAACCGATGTGTGCTATTTATGGTGAATGTGGCGGTTGCCAGTTGCAACACCTTGATTATCAGGCGCAATTAAGGATGAAACGGGAACAGGTAGTCACTGCTTTGGAACGGATTGGCGGTTTGAATGACGTAACAGTCCATGCAACACTGGGAATGCCGGAACCATGGTATTACCGTAATAAAGTGCAATACCCGGTGGGGATGGTTGATGGAAGTTTAGCAATGGGCTTTTACCGAAAAGGGACGCATCAAATTGTGGCGGGGTATGATTGCTGGTTGCAGACGGCGGTCACGAACCAGATTGCTAAGAAGGTAAAAGACTTAGTGGAGCAATATCAGCTTTCAGCCTATAATGAGCAGACCGGAAGCGGCTTTTTACGTCATGTGTTAATCCGTAAGGGATTCAAAACAGGTGAGATCATGGTGGTGTTAATCGCCAATGGAGTAGAGTTTCCGGCCGGTGGACAGCTGGCCCATGACCTGATGGCGAGTTTTCCGGCGATCAAGAGCGTAGTCCAAAATATCAATCTCACCAGGGGTAATACGATTTTGGGCAAAGAGACCAGGGTTTTAGGAGGGACGGCCACAATCAATGACGAGATTGGCGGATTGCGGTTTAAGATCTCGCCCCGGTCTTTCTTTCAGGTTAATCCGGTCCAGACTGAAGTCTTGTATCAGAAAGCAGTCGACTACGCTGGCTTAAAAGGGACGGAAACTGTAGTTGACGCTTATTGTGGCGTGGGGAGTCTAAGCCTTTTTTTGGCCAGGAGGGCAAAATGGGTTTATGGAATCGAGGTGATCCCGGAAGCGATCAGGGATGCTGCGGAAAATGCGGCTGTAAATAAGATCACTAATGTTGATTTTAGCGTTGGAAAGACCGAAGTTGTTTTGCCTGATTTATTAAAACAGGGGATTAAGATCGATGTAGCCACGGTCGACCCACCCCGCGCCGGTTGCGAGGCCAGTGTTTTAAAGAGTTTGGCCGATGCGGAGGTAGCGAAGATTGTCTATGTTAGCTGCAACCCAGCAACGCTGGCCCGCGACCTGAAGTTACTTGCGGAATTAGGGTATCAGACGCTGGAAGTCCAACCGGTCGATATGTTCCCGCAGACGTACCACGTGGAGTGCGTGGTATTGATGACGCGGCTGTAAGCCTTGATTTTACTGGATTTTCGGAAGCACATCCAAGTTGTCTACTCGACCTAAAGGTCCAAAATTCGTACATGGAAACATATCGACGATTATTTTTGAGGTAAAATATGAACTCAAAAATTGGTAGGGTTGAGTTGACAGATTAGATAACGGGCATTTTTGATAGGGGTTGAGGAGACAGGATGGATGTAAAGTATTAATTCATTCTGTTTCCGTCTATCATGTTTTTCATGAATTGTTGACATCAAAAATACAATATATAATTTTAGTATTGACATACTAAAATTAAACTGATACACTACTATTAATGGAAGATTCTCTCATATTAATAGAAAGGAGGAAAAACGTGATTTCATCTATAGATTATTTTCTCAATTTGTTTACCATT
>Ga0209204_1000903_pt1 | contig 30303 bp, 32 predicted proteins | sample AD_JPNMR2_MetaG_FD_184425 | JGI IMG/M metagenome (GOLD analysis project Ga0209204, IMG submission 184425) | Active sludge microbial communities of municipal wastewater-treating anaerobic digesters from Japan - AD_JPNMR2_MetaG (SPAdes) (version 2) | ecosystem: Engineered > Bioreactor > Anaerobic...
CGTTACAGTCAACAAATCTGTTGTTCTCGCCTATCACCGCAATCGCATCCCTTGAAGCATGCATGACATCGAGGAAACGGCTTTCACTTTCGCGCCACTCTTCTTCGACCCTCTTGCGAGTTGTGATATCTCTTGATACTCCGTGAAACCCGGTAAGAACCCCATCCACATCACGAATGCCACTTACGACCACCTCATGCCATCGGGTGGAGCCGTCCTTATGGTAGTACTCCACCTCAAGCTTCACCGCCCTATCAGGATCACCTGTGCCTTCCCTTTCTATGGCAAGCTCTCGGGCCATCGTTTCCTTCACCACCGAAAGAGATTCAGGGGTAAGCTGTTCATGGATATCTTGATTCATCCTTTCCTCGGGGGTGTATCCAAGCACCCTTTGGATGGAGGGGCTGACATAGGTGGTGCGCAAATCCATGTCCAAGGTGAACACAACGTCTGACATCTTTTCGGCAAGAAATCGATACTCTCTTTCACTTTCCCGGAGAGACTCCTCCACCTCCTTCAGATCGGTAATATCAATCAAAGTCCCGCTTATCCCGATTACTCTATCGTTTTCCATTAACGGTTTGGCCTTGGTCTTTACCCATAGAACGCCTTTTTTTGTTGTGACGTACCGATACTCCGTCGTTACAGCTTTTCCTTCCAACGCTTTGAGAAAGTAATGCATACTCTCAGAGAGGTCATCAGGGTGGACAAAATCGGTAAAATGCCTGCCGATGATTTCGTCGGGGTGGTAGCCGGAAATCTCCTCTACATTGGGGCTTACGTAAGTAACCACACCTTTATCGTCCGTGGTGTAAATTACTTCGCTGAGGTTTTCCAAAATGTAAGTTAAATTCTTAATCTCTTTTGTTTTTGATTTACCTTCTTCCGACATGGTACCCTAGCCTTGCTTTTTGGTTTTGCTCTTCAAACTCCACCGTGGGCCCGTATCCCAAAGAGGAATGCAAGCACTCGTCATTATTATATATGTCTTCGATAAAAAAGGAAATCAAAATGCCTTCCTGTTGAAAGAAAGCGGCCGCATATCTTGGGAAGCATACTGGACATCCAATCAGAGTAAAGGGCGACGACTTGGAGAGGTTTTCAATTTTTAGTGGCCATCTTTAGAGTGTTAAGGTGTTAAATAGCATAACCGACAGTTTTTCAGGCAAACAAATCCAGCCTGACGGCCAAATAGGCAAATCCGCTTGGATGCCGATCAACCATACATGATTCGGAGCTGTTACAACAAGATTTGATCAAATGGGGGGTAGGTAAAAATGGAGTCTGTCCCTATTTTTGGTGGAGGCGGCGGGAGTCGAACAATCAATGTAAGTCTTATATATTATAATGAATAGTTAAAGCATAGTCACCCATATACCCCAAAATATACCCGCCACGACCAGTGCTTGAAATTTTAATTAACCTATGTGGGGGTATCTGTCATTCAGATTGAAATCAAATTTCGCACCAGACATGCAAATCTGTGAAACAAAAATGTTAAACAGTATGTAAACAATCCAACTAGCAACAATGTATGTAAAAGTATCTATACTTGTCATTAATTGCGGCTGAATTCTCTGTCCATCTTTCGTCCCGGGGTACACTCCCGTGAAGGTCTCAATGGGGGAAAAGGGGGTGAAGGGGGCTAAACCCATCGTTCTATCGGGATCAACTCCAGAGTCTCGCTAACCTGGAGGCGGACACGTAAATTAACTAGTGTCCATCACTTCTATTGGTTCCAACTCCTGCGACTGTACTCGATCAACAGGTTGGTCATACCCAGCCAGTGTCCATCACTTCTATTGGTTCCAACTCCTGCGACGATACATGACGGCATTCACAGCAGACAAGTATAGAGGTGTCCATCACTTCTATTGGTTCCAACTCCTGCGACCTCAGCTCCCTGTCCCATTTGTACTACGTACTCCAGTGTCCATCACTTCTATTGGTTCCAACTCCTGCGACCGAGACACAGAGCGGCTCAAAAACGAAAAGCACCATGTGTCCATCACTTCTATTGGTTCCAACTCCTGCGACGCCCTTGGAGACCAAATAGGACTTTGGAATCTTGTGTCCATCACTTCTATTGGTTCCAACTCCTGCGACACCCGTCTTTCTCGATGCTCATCAATGGTGAATCTTAGCACCTTTATGCGAGCATCAAATTTTTGATGTTCCTTATGTCTACCGATGGGCACTCTTTAAAAGTCTTTAATCACTTTTTGTCAAAGAACTTCAAGGGGTTCGAGCATCCCCTTATCCCCCCTTCACCACCTTTGCACTCGCAGAAGTTATACGCGAGCCGTCGCAAGACAACATCAATAGAAGCGATGCCGCGGTGCCAAGCCCATTGAAGGGGACGACACATGCCGCGGGCACGCAGCCTCCTATAGAGGCTATATACATTAAAAAGCGACTGTAAAAAAAATTCAAGTAAAAATTTTTAATCGCAATTACCTCGCAACATTTCAAAAAGGAACGTCGTTCTCGTTTTCCCCGGATTCAAGTAGGCCAGCGTATGAATAAGCCTACCCTTTCAGGATCTCGATCACGCGGTTTCGAACGTCATTGATGTATTCGGCATATTCCTTCCATTCATCTTTTCCACCGTCTAGAGGAAGGGCTGAAACATCTCGCCAGAGATTTACAATTTTCCTGGTCTTGCAGGTATTCTCCTGCCTTCGCTTCTTCCCGACTGTGTCTTTACCTTCCCCGCTCGTCAGTTTTTTCATCGGTCCTTTCGGCACCACCGGGCTACCCTTCACCTTATTCTCAACGGGGGTCATGCTGTTTGCATCGCACGGCACATACCACCATTTTCCGGGCCAGTCGGGATCGTTGAGGGCAGCAAGGCCGATGTTGGCGGCGGCGTTCAGGTCGGCATTGATGCCCTTCGCCGCTGGTGAGCGTGGATTGGCGGACACGAATATCTTTCCCCCCTTAAGGGGTAGGCGGAGAACTCTGGCCTGTTTCATTTCGGACATTTTACTCTCACAGACGCTGTTCGTTTCTACTAGGAAATCATCTAGGGTGTTTTTCTCGCCGCTTTTCACTCTTTTATCCGCCCGTGTTACTTGTTCTCTCCAAAACCCCGACCTCATGAAATCCGTGACAGTTACATCTTGGCATCGGATGCCGGGTGCACCGGTTCGGGAATCCTGAAGCGAAGTGTAACCTGCATTTACCATGTGCAGGTGAAGGCCATGAAGCTCGCAGGCTTCGGATAAAAACTGTTTCACCCGTGCTACGGACCAGGCCGCGAGTCTGCGGTTTTCTCTGCGTAGACGGATGTCCTTTGGGCGGTAATGATTTAGATTTTCAATGACCACGGCATGGCACGGAGCGAAGCGGGGATCCTGGATGCGTTCCCGGGGACGCTTGTTTCTTTCCCATCCCTTGCCTTCGCTTCCGATCCCCAGGGCCGCCTCAATTATGCGGCTTGCAATCTGTTTTGCCCTTTGTTCCCTAAGATTGTCAAGAGCATCCATTAACCTCTGCCCGAGACGCTCTCTGCCGAAGCCCTTGGATCCATCCGGGCGAAGTCGCGTGGCATACGCTACCTGGACCAGCTTGCGGAAATTCTCCATGACGGATAGACGGGCAAGGGAAAGTCCCCCTTTGCGGCGGATATTTTCCCTTTGAATCTTTTTCTTTCTTGGAAGTATCCAGTCCTTGAACCACCGGATGTAATTTTCCCATAGGGCATCATCCGCTTCCCAGCGTTTTTTCCACGCTTCATGCAGTATATCACAAAGCGTCTTGTTGCCGGCTAATGCCTTTGCCAAGGGGTACAGCATTTCCTTGATCACCTTCTGCTTTTTTTCTCTCCCCATCGACGGAAGGCGCTCGCCTATTGCCACGGGTATCTTCAATCCCGCCAAGCTAGCGATATGTTCATCCCACAGGTTCTTGGCGTAATCATCCCGCCACATTGGGGATGAAAAGAGATTGTGCCAAAGAACCAGGGCATCTAGAATGATCTCAATGCGTCCTTTTGCATTCAATTTTTCCTTAGCTCCTCCGGGCTTTGTTTTCTCATCGGCCACGAGGTAGTAAGCGATGCGCGCTCGGTCCCCGTGGCGCTTGAGGGCGAGACACATATTGTGGACGGATGAGGCCATCAGGTCGCCAACTAAAAGGGAAATACGGTAACCGTTTTCGTTGCTGTTGCTCTCAGGCATTCTCCCCTCAATTGGTTTCCAACCGAGCGTTTTCAGTGCCTCCAGTTGGGATTGCTGTTTCACGGTGCTACCCCACCCTGTCGCGACGAGACGGTCAATCAGCGGTACGGCGTGGCCCAGGTTTCTTTCTAGGCAATGTACCGCCCATATTTCCTTGTTGGACGCCTTGCGCGTCTTTTTTTTCTCTCCCTGGAGCTTAATAATAAACTGCCGGTCCAGTCTTGCCCAGGGAGCGGGGTGGGGTTTTTTGTCCGGAAGCGTATCGGGCCCGATTCGGCGGTAGATGGTATACTTCACAGTCTCGCCTTTCTTACTTTTTTTCTCTGGGTGGCTTTCCCTAAGGTGAACATACATGTCTTCTTCACTCGGTTTCTTTTGACCGGCGGCCATGCACGCTTTCATAACCTGTTCTGTGCTTACCGTCTCCCACACGGCGCATGCGGCAGCGTGACGAAGGCCGAGGTCCACGGACAAGATGCGTATTCTCGGCAGACTATCAAGATTTTTCTTGGCCATGTCCCCCCTCTCCTTGTTCAGGCTTGCATGAGGCGAGTATTTTGGATCGGTCTTTAGACCATTCCGTGTGGCGTATTCCATCCAGGGACCATAGGGACTTAAGTTGAGGGATAATGTCAATGTCCACTTGAGGCGGTCTCTCATCTCGATGGCATGGTTGTCCCAGCCGTGCTTTTCAACATACCGGCCTAGGCATCTCAATTGCTCTCTCGGGACCTGCAGACGCCCGTTCCAGAAATCCTTCTTGAAGATTCCCTGAACCTCCACTGCGCTTTTTTTGGAAGCACCTGCCGCTGCCCGCCCGAACCTGTCCGCACGGGAGACAGGCACCTTTTGATTGTCACTTTCCATTTTTTTCCTCCTTACTTTTTTTGCCCTTCCTACGGGAACGGGCACCTTTTGATTGCCACTTTACACCTTTCCTAATGCCAAATCTCTGGCCAGTCTCTTGGACTGCCACCGAAATTCGACGAAACTGATCTTGCTGCCCGTCAACAAGGCAAGCGAAACCCTACGGGGGGAGAGCGAGTGAGCTCCTTTCTGAATGTTGTACTTGATTTGCATCCTGGACTGTCCGAAATCGCAGAACACGGGATGGTACAGGGGATCGGGATGGCGGTACATCGGGACCTTGTAGTGCCGCATCTTGTTCTCGGCTTTGGAGGCGATCGCATAGTCAATCAGTGGATGGGGATCGGGTTCACCGTTGGGGTTCCCGTCCCTGTGCCAGACGCGGAGGGCGTCATCATCGGCCAATGCCTCGAACAACTGGGCGTCGCCGAACTTTTCAATCACCAAGTTGCCTTGCAGCTTCCGCACGGCTGAGATACGGTCCTCCGGGGTCCGGCAAGTATCCTCACTCCATGCGGCAACCACTTCTTCCCATCCTCCCAACGCGCGGGTGCCGATGTAATATGGTTTCTTCGCCCCTAGTTCCTGGGAACGCCTGGAACAGAAATCGTCCAACCATTTTCTTGTGTTTTCAGGCACGTTCGCGATTTTTTTTGCTTCTTCTTCGTATTTCCTGCGCTTCGCCTCAGCCTTCTTTATCAAAGTGTAATTCTGGAACACGCGACGAGCGGCATGGTCGAGCATTACAACGAAAAATTCACGGTTGTCTTTTCCCCACTTATAGCCATCTGGGTATTTACAGTAGTTTAGTGCTGACACTTTGTTGCCGTGCGTATCGGTCCGGTAAGTTAAACCGCAAACTTTTTCCACGAGACTGAGAAAGGCGTTGGCGTGAGGGAGCTGTTTCTTGAGCCCGAATTTTTTGCTCAATTTGTTCGCAGTAGCAAGGGCAAGATCCCTGAGTTTTTTAAGATCCTGCCGAGTCACGCAATTATTCAAGGCAATCTGTTTAAGTAGGTTTCGTATATTCTTCCTGTCACCTGGGTACGTGATCTGATTGTTTACCTTGGAGAGGACCTTGGAAGAGGTCACGCCTCCCAAAAGATTTATGGCAAGGTCTTTCATGAACTTTTGCCCTGATATGCCCCCTTTGGCCTTGTCAGCCCGTTCTGCTATCTTCGTTAAATTCAGGTACACTTTCTTGAAGTCCGCCTTTTTGCCGGTGCCGAAGTGGTTGCTGAGCAAGTTAATGGAAGGCTGCACGTATGCCTTCTTCTTTGCCCCGCCCCGGCCAGTAATGTCATTCGCAGAATCGACGGTCATAGCGAAATACTTTTCGTAGCTTTCAAAAAAATAGCTCAGTATGTCCCATGCTTCCTGGGATGTGATCGGGTGTCCCACAACCGTTGCCATCTCCTCGGATGCCCTGCTGCGGTCAACCCAAACGGCATCCTTATTGATGTCGGCAGTGAGGTAAGGTAAGCAGTCTTCCCTCCATTCCGAGATCTGGGCGTTGCTCAGCCCCTTTCTTCTGAGTATTCTTCTGAAAGATATTTCCACCTTTAAATTTCTGAGGTTGGGAGAATCTTTGCCTGTCGCCACGATGTATTTTTTTGGTGCACCGCTCCTTGATTCCACTCTTAGCAATGAAATGGTTTGCAGGATTCGACGGTTTCTTATATCTTCGCGTGTTGGTTTTTTGCCATCCTCAAGTATCGCATCGGCCAGGGAGAGATCCAGGGCACCCTGGCAGGTGAGCAATATGTCGGCAAATACTTTCACCCCATTATTTAAAGCCTCGTGGGTTTTCCAGAGGATGGACTGCCATGAATGATCTTTCGGATCAGTTCCTTTAAGGCGAAGAGTGTACGATCTAGTTATGGTTTTTTCTTCCTTCATCGTTTACCTCCTTAAGTGATTTTTAGATGTTGTTATTGACACATCAACCCATAAATCTTTGTGTTTATTATTTTTGGTTATGCAACACATCACGAGAATCGATAAAATCATAATGTCATTCATTTTCATCATCTCCCCTCTTTTTGTATGTTATTTCTTCAATGAATTCGCGAATGTCTGACGCTCTCCATACCGTGCACCTGGGTGATACTTTACACGGCTTAGGAAATCTGCCTGATTTTACTCCAGCCCACCATGTCGACCGTGAGACAGGTATTATTTTTAGAACTTGTTTCAACCTGAGAAGTGAATCATAAGGATAATTGATGCTTCTAAAATCATCTTTCATGGCAAATTCTCCCTTAAACGTTAGTCAAGTGTTGTTCTTGCAAAGTTGTATGGTTGTGGCATCGGGAACAATTGTTCTTTTTTTCGACGTAAGCTGTAGCAATATCGCTTGTGGACCACCAGGTGATAGCAACCGCTACGTCAGCCACAATGCCCGCAAAGATTGTTTGCGCCCTTTCCCTTTCCATTGTTCATACCTCCTGATGTTTTTTTTCTGCGACTATTATCGGCCATTTTCCAAAAACTTATCACACGACTTTGCACCTAATTACCCATGACGGACTCGATCCGCTTCAGGTCGAAGCCCATTATCCTTTGACCCTTGATGTAGATGGTCGGTACGGCGGTTAATCCTATCTTGCCGGCTACCTCGGCATGGGCGAGGGCAATCTTTTTGCCCTCCTCCGTGACGGTGCCGGCGGTTTCTCCCGTCCGGTAGTTGAGATATGCCTTGACCGGATCTTTCGCGGACAGGATTCCGACGATCCTCTCATCCTCGGCCTGGTTCATGTGCTTGAGGCTGCGGAAGAACACGTAGAGGGTCACCTTCTTGAGCATTTCGCTGCTGGTAAAGTAATCTTTGGCCTTGGTACAGAAGGGGCAGTCGGGATCGGAGAACATGATGACGCGCGTGGGGCCGTTCCCGATCTTCAGGGCGCTGTCGAGCTTGACCGTGCTGATGAGCGAAGCAGAGATGGCGTCCCTTTTCTGTGCCGTTATGTTCTTCCCGGTCTTGTCCATCACGTCCCCGAAAATCATGTACTCTCCCACCGGGTCGAAGAGAACCACGTTCTGGCCCATAACGACATCGTAAAGACCAGAAACGACTGACTTTTCGACGGACGTGACGTTTGCGTTCCTGTAGATAGAGAGAAACTTCGCCTTAACTTCTTCAGGGGTGAGTTCCTTAGATCCTCGCCCCGCATTCGCAAACGGGGTGCCGAAAATCAGGATAACGCAAACGAATCCGATAATTAGAGCCGCCGCTGAAACAAACTTTTTGGTTTTTCCCACGTTCAACCTCCTTGATGCTTTTTTCTACCCATAATATGGGAAGGTGTGCGACTTCGTTGTTTTCATTGAGGTATTCTTTTTTTTTGCCTTTCATCACCCTCGGCTTCCCTGCTTTCCGCTTTCTAACCGTAATATGGTGGGGTGTGCGACACCATTGTTATCACTAAGAATTTTCTTCTTTTGCCGGTTTTTCATGTTCAAACCCTTTGCCGCCTATTTTCTTTCTCACCCGTAATATGGAGAGCCGTGCAACTCCATTGTGTTCATTGAGATTTTCTTTTGCCGGCTTTTCACATTCACCTTCCTCGCCGATTGCTTCTCCTCCACCCGTAATATGGGGGTGTGTGCAACTTCGTTGTTTTCATCGAGGTATTTTCCCCGCCTGTTTTTTTCACGCTCAACTTCCGGCTTTTTTGTTTCTCTACCCGTAATATGGAAAGGCGTGCGACTAAATTGTTTTCATTATGTTTTTCTCCATGCCTGCCTTTCGCACGCCCAATCTTCCCTCTGTTTTCCTCCCACTCGTAATATGGTAGGGTGAGCAAATAAACGGCACGGAGATAACCGCGATGAAAATCCACCCCCCCTTTCAGGGGGGTGTGTGGAAGGGAAAAAAGGGGAGACCACCCTCCCTAAAAGCAAATTGACTTATGTGTTGTAGTGAGACATTGGCATCTTGAAAATTTTTGGTGGGTCATTTTGGGGCTGATTTTCAAGATTTGTTCGATTGCGAACAGGTATATATTTCTTATATATTTTATACGGAGGCCAAAAATAGCGACTTTTTTTGAAGGACTGTTGGAGTTATATTGAAGTACAGCACGTATATCAAGAAAAAAAGGGGGGAGAGAAGGGGGAAAAAGACCTTTTTCCCCCTGGCATGGCTGCTTGTCAGACATGCCAGGATAGTCCCGGCATGGCTGCTTGTCAGACATGCCAGGATAGTCCCATCATGGCTGCTTGCAGACATGCCAGGATAATCCCCGGCATGGCTGCTTGTCAGACATGCCGTAGTAGGGGAGTGAGTCGCGGCGACCAAGTGGGCTATGCGTAGATTAGCCAGGCTGCTTGCAGACTGGCGTATAGTTTTGATAAAACCAAGTAAACTTAAGCACCTAACGTGGATGCCAAGTAGAAGGCAGGCTATTCATTAGACTGCCTTCGTGTGAGTCGCCACTTCGTAATAACCCGGGATCACGAGAGATTTACCCACCGTAAGCCCCGGTTTTTGTCGTGGTCTCTTTTGAGTTTTTTCATCCTTTCGACCAAAACCCTCACGATAACAATCATGTACCGAACCATAACCCATTATTTTTTTGCTCGTTCGGACAGTTTTTTGAGTCGTGTCCCGTCAATCAATATCTTCAGCAAAAACAACCACATACCGAACCTCGACCGGAGATGTTTGAGCTGTTATTTATAGTTCATTTCAGGTACTTAATGGCTCTTGATTTTCACGGGCAGTTTTGTTTTTTGTGCGATATTACAGCCATTATAAGTATTTACAGCCATTTACACCCTTTTTTATTCGTGCTTTTTCTGCATGTTTATCCTTGGTGGTCCCAACTCCCCCTGAACCCTAACCTATACATCCCTCCCAAACGCTCACATTTGGCCCAGAATTAAAAAATAACCTCTCACATGATAGGAACTTCGTACCCAACCAAAAAATTTAATACAAGCCAAATTTGACCGTTTAAACGGGAAAGGGGTGTTCAGGGTGTTCTCTATCCGGTACGTGGCACCCCGGGCGGATACCAATGGCACCCGTTTCGGGGTGTTCGGCTATTATAGTTACTTTAAAGTTATAAAGACTGGTATGTAAGGGGGATAGACAAGGGGGAGAGATCGGTTTTTTCAGTTCCGCCCTCCGGTTATAGTAACTTTAAAATTATTTAAGACTGTTATGTGAGGGGGATAGACAAGGGGGAGAGATCGGGAAAAACGCCGGCTATGCCTGCGGGTATTTTCCCCCTTGAGGGGGGAGAGGGGGTGGAAGATGGGTGTCCGGGATAAAAAAAGGGGGGCAAACATGCCTTGCGGAATGTCTGCCCCTGGGGGCTTGGTCGGTAACGGAGGTGCGACTATAATACTCGCCAAAATTTGGACAGGGTAATTTGGTGGATGGTATCCTATGATCGGTCACTCATACAGAGGGGAGAAAAGCAGATGAGCAGGTCAACAAAATCAAGAGATGCTACATTCAAAGCGAGGGCAGCCCTTGAGGCAGTGAGGGGAGAGAGGACCATAAGCCAGATTTTGAGTGAATATGGATTACATCCCAACTGGATAGGTCAGTGGAAAAAGAAGTTGCTTGGGAAGGGGTTCAGATTGTCAGATTAAGTCTAGACTAATTCACCATCTCCGTCCCAAAAAGCCTAAAAAAAGTCTCTATTTTCGGGGATCATTACATTAATTTTCTGATTGTGGTGTTTCATTTATGCCCTGTTTAGTACCTCGAGGGATAAATATCCGAGTGTTCTTTGTGCTTAAGCCAGTTATCCATATAGATGCGGGCAAGATCCTTTGATTTTATGATGAGGAGGTTTTCTGCATTTTTCTCCTCTGCACTCTTGGTAAAGTTGAATGACCCGGTGATGACTGTTCCCCTATCAATGATTATTACCTTATTATGGGCAATGGCATGCTTTGCATCTATGTAGACAGGTATTCTCATGTTGGCAAGAAAAGTGGCCGACGTGTATTTCTCTGTTCTTTGGCTTTTATCGATGATTACCTCTACCTTTACACCTCTTTTATAGGCATCAACAAGCGATTTTGCAATGGGTTGGGAGGTAAAGGAATAAGCCTGAACAAGAATCTCTTTCTTAGCATTGTTCAGTTCCTTTATAATGGCCTCTGTGCAACCCCCATTTGGGGAGAAATATACCTCAGCAGGGGTGTTATTTAAAATGAATTCATCTGCGTAGAGGAATGATACAAAGCACATGGATGATATGAGAAAAAGGCTCAGGAGTTTTTTCATAGGCTAAATCCTTTCTTCCAAAGTTGTTTTGAATAATTTTTACCATGTCTATAGGAAGAAAAAAAGAAATATTTTTATCATTGTATGCTGCCCTCCCTGAAGGGGGTAGACAGTTTGCGAGGCCGACATGATTATGAAACAATGACTCTACTCATTGTACATTATGGGCGCTGAAATTATTGTACCATTTCTATTTGACAACATCTTCGTAGAGAGATTATGGAGGAGCCTCAAGTACGAGGAGGTTTACCTGAAGGATTACGTTGACGTATGGGATGCGGAAGAGAGAGTATAGGGAACTATTTCAGATTCTATAACCAAGACAGGCTTCACAGTGCTTTGGGCTATAAAACCCCTGAGGAGGTTTATCTTAAGGGGAAGGAAACTTTAAAATCCGGATCCGACATACCCAGGTATGAGGAAACCAAACTTAAGAATGGCTAATTTTTGTCTAGACAATGGGGGAAGGTTCAGTTGCTGGTGCCTGGTCACCGGTTTGTTTGCGGAGGGCGACAGACAACATCCTGGGCTTCGATTGACGCCTTTGATTGTTCGCCGCAAGGATGGAGATAGTGTCTGATGTCTCCGGAACTGCCGCCTTCTTCCAAACTCCCTATAGAGCACCTGGCTGCTTGCTTCAGCAACGTCACCAACTCGTACAAGTTCTACTGGTTGCTGGCGATCCTGGAATGTGTCCAGCGCGGGCAAGACCCCGTGATCCCCCTGACCGACCTGCTGGCAGAGATGGTGGCCGCCGTCTGGTATCCCACCAACTATTTCCGCTTGTCGTTCGGCAAACAGGATCGCCTCGGCGCGCTGGCGCTGCAATTGGGCGCGATCAGCGGATTGCCCCTGGACGCGCCCAAAGAGCGGGTCAAAGCCCAGGTTTTGCAGCATCTGGAAGCCGGCACCGATTTAGGGCGCGAAATCAGGACGCTGGGGCGTTTTGTGCCTTATCGCTTCCTGCGGCCCTTTTTCGCCGCTGCGCTGCGCGGTCGGCCGGATAGCCAGGTGGACGGCCTGATTCTCCGCCTGTCCGCCGGGCGGTTTGCCGATGATAATAGCCCCTGTCTCTATCGGTTCGTGACAACGCCGCAGGATAGCATCGAACTTCACCCCGCCTGGCTGGCTTATCTGACGCAACATCTGGCCATCGTGCGCGGCTTTGCCCTGTGGAACCTGGTCAATTACCTGCAGCGCAACAACCCCAACGTTCCCTACCTGGCCGCCAAACTCTTTGAGCCGCAGCAGCGCAACCTCAGCCAGGCCAGGGCCTTTTGGCGACTGGCGTGGGACGGGCTGGGGACGGTCGTGTGCATCTATTCCCGCCAGGCCGTGCCACAGCAGGGGTTCTCGCTGGACCATTTCCTGCCGTGGCGCTTTGTCACCCACGATTTGCTCTGGAACATCATCCCCACCACACGCGCCGTCAACTCCGCCAAGAGCGATCAGTTCCCTGACCTGGCGGCCTATTTTGACGGTTTTGCGCGCCTGCAATACCAGGCGTTTCGGGCGGTTGCCGACCAGGGACGCAATAACCTGTTGGAAGATTATGTGCTGTTGTTCCGCACCGCGACGGTGGACGAGCTGTGCGCTCTGCCGCTTGACCGGTTCAGGGAGGCACTCTATAATGAGATTGCGCCGCAGGTGCAGATCGCCCGCAATATGGGCTTTGTCACCGGTTGGAGGTACACGCCGTGATCTATCGCTCGCCGCAAAACCCCAACTCCCACCTGACCGTCAAAGAGCGTCAGTGTCCCTCATACCCCGCCAAACAACTGCTCCAGCGCGGCCTTTGCAACCTACCAACCTTCGCCGGAGCAGACCGGCGTCCTGCGTGAGTTTCTGGCCCGCCTGCGCCCGCAACGTCGGCATCCACCTGGTTATAGCCACCCAGCGCCCCAGCGCCGACATCGTCACGACTAGCCTCAAGACCAACCTCCCGGCGCGCATCGCCTTCCGCCTGCCCTCGCACCACGATTCGATGACCATCCTGGATCAAGCCGGCGCAGAGAACCTGCTAGGGCGGGGGAGATATGCTCTTTGCCCTATCGCAGGGCAACGTGGAGCGGCTGCAGGGTTTTTATGTGAGTGCGCGTATACTGAGCGATTTCTTGGAAGGTCAGTGAGCGAATACCAGCGTTGCATATAGCACCCTGGATTGTCACCGAAGGTTACCGGACCTGCTTCACCCAGGCCATGCCGCTCGTTGCCTCCCTGACCAGGGCCTATGCCGAGAACCGCATCGAGGAACGGCTCAAGTTCTACTGCCAGGCAAAACTGCTGATTATCGACGAGATCGGCTACATCCCCATCGACCGCCACGGGGCACACCTGTTCTTCCAGCTCATCTCAAGACGCTACGAAAAGGGAGCGCTCATCCTGACCTCGAACCGCAGCTTCAGCCAGTGGAACGAAATCTTCGGCGATCAGGTGATTGCAACCGCCATCCTCGACCGGATACTTCACCACTCGACAACGATCAACATCAAGGGAAACTCTTACCGGCTCAAGGAAAAGGTCAAGGCCGGCCTCATCCGGGAACCGGAGATCGAACAGGCATGAACAAATGGGGGTCATTTTTCGATGACCAAAAGGGGTCAAAATTAAATGTCGCTTGACAAAATTTCCTACTTTTTGGTTTGATAATACACCACAAGGCAAATTTATGTTGAATATTGCTTTTGGGCAGAGCAAATATTACATAGATAATCTTTCAGAAAACATTAAACGAGGTCACAGAGCAAAACTGCGAAAAGGTATTTGGCCAAGCTTTGCCCCTCTTGGATATCTTAATAACCATAAGACAAAAGGGATAGATGTTGATCCAGAGAAAGCACCGCTTATCAGAAAAGCGTTTGAATTATACGCAACCGGAGAATACACTCTAAAAACAATTGCCAAAATTTTAAAAGACGCAGGGCTACGAAGCTACAAAGGTAAGGTGCTTTCTGTTTCCTGTGTCCAGCGAATGCTTAAAAATCCATTTTACTATGGTGTCTTTAGGTTCAATGGCGAAATGTATGATGGAAGCCACGAGCCAATTATTTCCAAGAAACTTTTTGATACTGTTCAACAAGTAATGAATAACAGAGGCAAGAAGAAGCGAAAAAGAAAACACAACTTTGCTTTTTCAGGACTTATGCGTTGCGGAAATTGCGGTTGCATGATTACTGCTGAAATTCAAAAGGGACATATTTATTATCGTTGCACCAAGAAAAAGCAAAAATGCGATGAAAGATATTTGCGAGAAGAAAAACTTGTTGAACAGCTAAAAGCAATAATTCAAAAAGTTTCCTTGCCTGATGAATGGGCAGAGAAGATGTTGGCAGAAATTGAGAAAGAGAAGGAACAAGCCAAGCAAGAAACAAAATCACTTGTTCAAAATCTTTTAGATCAAAAGGCGGCAATTGAAAAGAAAATGGACAGATTGCTTGATCTTTATATTGAGGGGAAAGGCATCGAACCGGAAGAATATCAAGCTAAAAAACAGAAACTCCTTAATGAAAAACTGGAAATTCAACAGAAGATTAAAGATTTTGAACAAGCAGGAAATAATTGGCTCGAACCAATAAAAGAAATGATTTTAGCCAGTAGCCAAGCCAAAATTCTATTGTCGCAGAGCGACAATTCTCAAATTCGAACATTTCTAAAAAATATCGGCTCGAACTTTATTTTGGCCAAAAGCGGTCTTTTTCTCATCTTTGACTTGTAAAAATTTGCTTGCTTTCATTATATTTGTTATAGTATAAGAATGAAGGAAGAAAATATCAACAATTCTATGATATCAAAATATGGTAAATAATCAAGGCAATAAATTAGGAAAGAAAATCAAAAAGTTAAGAACTGGTCTTGGTTTGTCTCAAGACGAACTTGCCCGTAAAGCCGATGTGCCTTATACGACTTTAACAAAGATTGAGACAGGTGTTATTAAAAAGCCTTCAGTGTATGTGGTGGCGAAGATTGCAAAGGCGTTAAATACAACATTAGATGATTTAATAAATTCAAAATAAAAACTATGAACTATTGGTTAAAATTAAGTATTGAATACGCTAACCAAAGAAGTTATTTGGATGATTTATTTCAAGTATATCCAACTATACCCGAGGGTATCAGAGACATAGATGAAAATATTTGGGAAGAAGTAGAACAAGCTTTTAAAAACAAAGACAATATTGGATTGTTAAAGAGCCTTCTTAAGCTCGACCTTTTCCCAATAAAAGATTCTTATGTAGCTTATCTAAAGAGAGATCCGTCTGCAATCGAAAGAAACCCAGCCACAGTAAACCGACTTTGCGGAAGACTTTATGAAATGGGTCTCGACAATATTTTTAAGCGTTGTTCAGAGCCTAAAGAAACGAACAGACAAATAGGCCCTTTATTTAGGCGATGGCTTAACAGAAAATCTTTAGGTATTCAACCTGTTAAATTAGAAGAATTTTTAAAAACAAAAGAAAATGCCATATTAGATGGAAGTGATGTGGAGATGAAAAGTTTTGCTCAAGAGCATTTAAATTACAACAGAAACAAAGGGCTAGATTTTATTGCTAGATTTAATGGTAAATACATTATTGGTGAAGCTAAATTTTTAACAGATTTTGGTGGCCATCAAAATGCCCAATTCAATGATGCAGTAGAAACACTGAAGTTGAAAGGCATCAAGGCTATTACTATAGCCATATTAGATGGAGTTTTATATATCAATGGGAATAACAAAATGTATCGTGAAATAACGACAACTTTAAAAAACTACAATATCATGAGTAGTTTAGTTTTAAGAGATTTTTTATACCAAGTTTAATTTATTTAGGACTATGATACTGACTTATAAAAACAAAAAAAAAGAAATAGATATAATTAATAACACTAAGAAAGCCAAACTGGTTTATGTTACTGGACAAAAAGGATCAAGAAACAAACTAATTCAGGGTAATAATCTTGAAGTATTAAAAACTCTTTTAGAAGATTACAACCTTAAGGGGAAAATAGACCTTGTTTACATAGATCCTCCATTTGCTACAAACGGAGATTTTAAGATAAGTGACGATAGAGCTAATACCGTGAGCAAAAGTTCCTCTGATGAGGTCGCATATAGCGATACCCTAACAGGTAGCGATTATCTGGAATTTTTAAGAGAGCGTTTGATTCTATTAAGAGAATTGATGTCTAAAAGAGCCTCTATATATCTTCATATTGATTATAAGATTGGTCATTATGTGAAGGTTATAATGGATGAAATTTTTGGGATTGAAAATTTCCGTAACGATATCACACGCATTAAATGTAATCCTAAGAATTTTCAAAGAAAGGCTTATGGCAATATAAAAGATTTAATACTTTTTTATTCTAAAACAAAAAACCCAATTTGGAATGACCCGATAGTTCCTTTTACTGAAGAAGATATACGAAGATTGTTCACAAAAGTTGATAAAGATGGAAGAAGGTATACAACAGTCCCATTACATGCCCCGGGTGAAACATTAAATGGCAAAACTGGACAAGAATGGAGAGGAATAAAACCACCAAAGGGAAGACACTGGAGAAGCGATCCTGAAGTCTTAGACGAATTAGATAAGAAAGGTTTAATAGAATGGTCGGAAACTGGGGTGCCAAGGAAAAAAATTTATGCTGATGAACAAAAAGGAAAAAAAATGCAGGATATATGGGAATTTAAAGATCCTCAATATCCTTTGTATCCTACGGAAAAAAACTTAGATTTATTGAAGACTATTATAAAGGCCTCTTCAAATGAGGGCGATCTTGTACTTGATTGTTTCTGTGGGTCCGGGACAACCTTGGTTGCCGCACAAGAATTAAATAGGAATTGGATCGGCATTGATCAATCAGAACATTCCATAAAAGTAACAAAGAAAAGGCTGTCTAAGATACCGAAAGATCTGTTCTCTGCGGATGTAGAATATGAATTCTTAATTCAAAAACATTAGTTTAAGTATGAATATTCAAAAACAATTTGAACAATTTTATGAAAATATAAAACTTACATCTTCACAAATAGAAGATGCAAAGAAAAAATATAATGGAGTGTGTAAAAAACTACACGATCATTATTATCCCGATACTGAATATAATGGAAGCACAAAATTGTTAATTGGGTCATATGGTAAACACACGAATATCAGGCCCCCAAGAGATGTAGATGTTTTATTTATTATGCCTGATGATAAATTTGATCAATATGATGACAATGAATCAAACGGTCAATCACAGTTATTACAAGACATAAAGAAGATACTCAGTGAAAAATATTCTACTACAGAAAAAATTAAGGGTTGGTGTAAGGTTGTATTAATCCAATTTGCAGACGGCACCCATAATATAGAATTGCTTCCAGCTTGTGAAAAAGAAAATGGTATGTTTATTATCCCCAACACTGAAAATGGTGGATTTTGGGAAACATGGGATCCAAGGACTGAGATAAAGAAAATTAATGATTTGGATAAAAAAACAAATGGTAAAACAAGGGCTTTAATTAGAATGGTTAAGAGATGGTCGGAGAACTGTTCAGTAAAACTAAAATCGTTTCAAATAGAAGAAAAAGTAGTTAATTTTTTTTCTTCTAATGATTCAGATAAAGACTATTCCATTTTAGTTAGAGACTTCTTTGGTTACTTTTATAATCTGGCAGACGAAAAAGTAAAAGGTCATCTAAAGACTGCACATAACAGAGCTTGTAAGGCTTGTGATTTGGAGAATGGAGGTAAAATTGAAGAAGCTACTGATGAATGGAAGAAGATATTTGGCAACGATTTTCCTTCTGTAGAGGGTTCCTCAAAGAGTTATCAAGAAGACAAACCAGTTTTAGCTGATCATTCACATTGCGAGCCGTTAAGATGGCCTTTTGAAAAGATATATAGAGTAGGTATTGATGCGTATATTTATACGGAAAATAAAGCGAAAAGATTAGGGGGTATTAATTCAGACGGAAGAGTTTTGCCACCAGATCTTTATCTTAAATTTATTGCAAGAACAAACGCAAAAGGCATTTTTAAATATTACTGGCAGGTTGTTAATACTGGAGAAGCAGCAAAACGGAATAACGATTTAAGAGGAAAAATTTTTGAAGGTAGCCAAGTTCAATGGGAACATACTAAATATCCAGGAAAGCATTGGATTGAATGTTTTATTGTTCAAGATAATATTTGTGTTGCGAGAAGTGGTAGATTTTTTGTAAACATAAGATAACTTAATTTTTATGGAGAAAGTTAACCTACAAGTAATTAGAGAATCCTTCGGAAGAGTTGCATATTCTCATAAAACACATGAGAAAGCAGCCGAAATTGAGGATAGGAATAGCAAGATAGTAAAATGGGCTAACATTATACTAACCTCGTTAACATCAGGATCTTTGATTAGTACAATTGTTACTAATCAGAATACTTTTCTTTATATAAGTGCTCTTTTATCAAGCTTAATGTTAGGTTTTACTCTTTTTCAGTTAAATTTTAATCCTGCGGAAAGAGCAGAGAAACATCGATATGTAGCAAAAGAGCTTTGGTACATAAGAGAAAAATACATTAATCTAATGGCTGATATAATAAATGGAAAATTAAGTGATGAATTGATAATTTCAAAAAGAGATCAATTAATTGAAGAATTAAAACTTATATACAAGTTTGCTCCTCAAACAAATTCAAAGGCTTACAAAAAAGCCAGAAAAGCACTTAAGATTGATGAAGAATTAACATTTTCAGACGAAGAAATTGATCAGTTTTTACCAGATGAGTTAAAATTAAAAAAGAATTTGCCGCCAAGCTCGGCGAAGCCGAGCAATCCGCCTTTGGCGGATTAGAAAAACTTGAAATCGTCCAATCAGAAAAGGTCGCCTTCCGCGGGGCGGGCGGAAGGGGGGGGTCTGGGGGGAATGCCGCCCGCCCCGCGAGTTTTATCGGTTTTGGACGAAATCGGTTCGAATTTTTTCGAACAGACACTCCTACGTGGACGTATGCGCCCATTAGTAGAAAAGGTAAAAATTCTTCCAGTGGGCCTTCATAAGTGATTCGCCCTACGAAACCGCTTTGATCGTGCCAGATTCCCTGAGTGCGACTTTTCCTCTTTATCTCCACCCATTGAATATGGGCTTCCGTAATTTTCACAGCTTCCGCACGGTTACCCAGGCCTTTGATGTACTAGCCCCCGTTTAGACCGGACACTTTTCTAATCAAAATAAGTTGTAGTAATGGCCATAGAGTTATTACTATAATGAACGGGTAGGAGGAGGAAGGCATATGAGTCCGGTAGAGGTAATAACTTCCCTTCAGAGAAGGAGGCGTTGGACTGCACAGCAGAAGAAAGCCATGGTAGAAGAGGCAGAGCAGCCAGGCAACAGCATTTCTTCTGTAGCAAGAAAGTATGAGGTTAACCCAAACCAGCGTTTTAAATGGAGGCGCCTTATCCATGAGGGTGCCCTCCAAGCGGCCAGGAGTGAGGAACCCCTTGTTCCTCTCTCTGAGGTGAAACAGCTCCAGAAGCAGATACGTGAACTTGAACGTCTCTTAGGAAAGAAGACCATGGAGGTAGAGATCTTAAAGGATGCCCTTGAAATTGCCCGTGAAAAAAAACTGATATCGCACATGCCCTCATTCAAAAAGGAGCTTACCCCGTGAAGAGGATAACCGACACTCTGCATACTTCCAGGTCGAACCAGTACACAAGAGGAAAAGAAAAGAGGAGACGATATACACCACGTTTTGATGATGCGCAGTATCTCCCCCTCATCAGAAAAATCACTGATGAGAGGCCCACGTATGGGTATAGAAGGGTTACTGCGCTTATTAACCGTTATCTCAGAGAGCACAATGAACCTGTGGTGAACCATAAACGGATATACCGTATCATGAAGATCAATCATCTCCTGTTGCCAGAATATACTGGTAGACCCACAAGAACCCATGATGGCATGGTTATCACGTTAAAGAGCAATATGAGGTGGTGTTCCGATGTATTTGAGATTCTCTGTTTTAACGGTGAGAAGATCAGGGTTATCTTTGCCATGGATACCTGTGACAGGGAGATTTTGAGTTACACAGCAACGACAGGTGGAATCTCATCAGAGATGGTAAAGGATCTGATGGTATCATCCATTGAATATCGTTTCGGTAAGGGAGATACACTTCCTTACAGGGTACAGTGGTTGTGTGACAATGCGCCTGGCTATACCTCAAGGGAAACGATCGCATTTGCCCGGATGATAGGATTTGACGTATGTACCACCCCATACTATAGTCCCGAGTCAAATGGTATGGCAGAGGCATTTATAAAGACCTTCAAGAGGGACTATGTATACATGCATGATCTACCAGATGCGAAAACAGTCATGGGACTTCTGCCTTTATGGTTTGAAGATTATAATGATAATCATCCCCATAAGGGGCTTAAGATGTTATCCCCGAGGGAGTTCGTGATGATGCAAAATAAGTTAGGGGGGTGTCCGGTTTGATGGGGGCAACTCCAGGAGGGTTCCTATTGAACCCGGATATCTGCCCGAAATGCCAGGCCCGGCTAAAGTAGAAATGGTCCAATAATTTTAGACCGAGACATAAGTGGTTTGCTGCTCTGCGATACGGAACCTGTCAACAATTTTTGGACACTCACCATGAAAAATTATTGTAGTTTCCTCCTGGCCGAAGATAGTCCTTCAGGAGGATTGATCCACACCGCTTCGGGCAAAGGCGGAGGTGACGGAACACCTCTGACAAACCTCTCTGGATGTGCCCTGTAAGCAGCCTCCAGGACCTTTCTCCTGCATTCAATAACATCTTCAGCGAGACCATAGTGAACTACTTCAGGAGTCAACATCCCAATACCACTGTGTCGGTGCTCTGTGTTGTACCACCCAAAGAAAAACCTGCAAAACTCCACCGCATGCTCTGGAGAGCCAAATCGATCAGGAAAATCAGGATGATACTTCAGGGTCTTGAACTGGCTTTCAGAATATGGATTATCATCCGACACATGAGGCCGACTGTGGCTCTTGTTTATCCCCAATGTGATAAACAACTGCGCCGTGCTCCTGGCTATCATGGGAGATCCAAGGTCCGCATGAATAGTCAATTGCCCCGGCTCTATCCCTTGCTTCCTGCAACTCTCCTTAATAAGCTTCTGGGCCAGGGCGGTTGTTTGCCTCAAGGCAACCATCCACCCAACGACGTACCTACTGAAAATATCCAAAATCACGTAAAGATAGAAATACGTCCATTTAGCAGGTCCTCTCAGCTTCGTTACATCCCAGGACCAGACCTGGTTAGGTCCCTCGGCCAGCAATTCGGGCTTCTTATACTCAGGATGCCTCAATTGATCTCTCCGCTCCCTAACCTCTTGGTCTTCAGCCAGGATCCGGTACATGGTCCGCTCCGAACACAGGTATACCCCTTCATCGACCAACGTCGCCCAAATCTCGGCAGGAGATTTGTCCACAAACCGTCCACAGTGCAGTACATCAAGCACCTTCTTTCTCTCTTCTTCACTAAGAACCCTAGGCGGCTTCCGCCTCAGTTTGGCCTCCCGCTCAATCTGCCTGCGGCGGTGGTAGAGGGTGAAACGGGCCACCCCCAGGCTCTCACAGGCCGGCACCACTCCAACTTCCCTTGCGAGATCTTCCGTAGCCACTATCAACATGTCTCGTCGCTCTCTTTACGCTCCAGCGGAATCCCCAACATCTCGGAAAGTTTTTTTTGAAACGCAATGATCATCTCAGCCTTCTCTAGCTGCCTCTGCAACCTCCTGTTTTCCGCTTCCAGCTCACGGACTTTCCCAGCAAGGGGGTTAATTGGCTCGGCCTTCCGACCACGCTTCTTAGGACTCAGCCCATCGAACTCCCCACGCTCGCGCTGCTTGCGCCAGGTGGTTAAATGCGACGAATACAGCCCCTCCCGCCTTAGTAAAGCACCAACGGCACCAGGCACATGCCTGCATCCATCAGCTTCGTCCAGAATCCTCTTCTTGTACTGGGCCGCGAATTTTCTCCGCCGGGCCTTAGCAGGTACCTCAGAATCAGGAGCCGTTAACCCTCTCACTGTCAACAAACCAATTTTCTGCTCATGGTCATTGTCAATAGTCGCTGCCTTATAGCCCATCATGGCACTCTCTCTTACCCCAATTTCCCTCTCTCATCCCTTTCTCGCCCTCCTCATTCTACATTAATTTATCTCAGGACGAGTGTCCAATCATTATAGACAGAGAGGGTTCTCATATTTATTTACCTTACTTTTTAGGCCTTTGCTCCTGACAAACTACGTTATAAATGCCTTCTCCTATAGTTCTTGGGATAACAGGTTTCATTTCGGCAAATTTAAAATCCAAAGACTTCACTGGTTCAGTGCTGTCCGCATTATACTCCATGTATTTAATGATCGCTGCGCTCATTTGATCACAATTTAATTTCCATAGGTAGAGCTTGTTAGTGACTTTATACTCAGGACCATACCACTTTGTTAGTGACTCTTCCGCAGTCCATATCATTACATGACCATCAGGTAGCTTTTTCACACTTTCACTATCATAGAAAACCTTAGAATCCTTCATTTTAGCAAGAAAAACCCATCTCTTGTCTCTGCTCATGTCGCTTTGAATCTCAGCTGCCTTCCGACAGTAAGATACCCTCCACACCTCTTCATACTTGTCCTCCCAGTATGATCTTTCTAAGTCACAAGCTCGTTGAAGGACAGCGACGGCCTGGAATTTCTGTTCCATTAGCGAGTAACACATACCCTGTTTTATAAAACTTTCAGCCAGCCAAGCCTTGTCATCTGGATCATCCGACCTTAGAGAGAAAACATTTGAGGGAATTAAAGACATTAGTATAAAGCCTCCTGCCTGGTCTGTGGGTAAATAATCCGAATATATAGAATTTAAAAAACTTTTTACACTGGGTTTAAGTTCTATACACCTTCTGAAGTCGCTGGCAGCTTTCTCATAGAGTTTTAAACGCATAAACATTTCGCCTCGATCATAAAACAGAAAAAAAAGGTCAGGTCTAAGCGAAATTGCTTTAGTCAAGTCCTCCAGAGCCTTGTTCACTTGTTGCAAGATGTCTATATTTGGCAAGTCTTGGTTCAATATAATAGCGTTTTCCATCAGAGAAATCATTTTTTCCCGCATCTTGGCACGAAGAAAGTAAAAGAGTGCATTTTTTGGTTTGAGCTGTATAGCCTTATTAAAGTCGGAAATCGCTCTCTCTATCAAGGGCTTTAGCTCTGAAGATGGAGCATCGAATGGCTTTATCAATGTTGAACCATACTGAGCCACTCCTCTTGCATAATATAGATACGCATCTTTTGGCCTGATAGAGATCGCTTTTGTGTATTGCTCAACGGCTTCATCCCATTTTCCAGCTTCACAATATTCCTTTGCACGATTGATGTACTCATCAAAATCTGAACTCCCATAGCAAACACTAAAAGTCATAAAACATAAAATAATCCATAGTCCCGTAAAGATGTAATTTCTCCCTTTCATTTCACCTTCCCTTTTTTGTTTGGAACTTGTGTTACCACTGGAGGTCTGCATACCTTACATGGGACATATCCCGCCCTTACTGCATCTTCAGGACTCTTGAAGATTATAAGATTCTGCTTACTTATCCTCTGTGCCCATTCACATGAAGGGTAATGATATTTATTGGAATTCTTTGATGCCCAAAATTCAGCTGCAATGGCAAAGGAAACGAATACAAAGATAAAAATAAATGTCAATAAGATAACTTTCTTCATTTTGTCCCCCCCCTTTATTTTCACCTTTAGACATTTACTCATATTTTTTATTATGCCCCTTTTTCATCTTTTTTCAAGAATAATCATTATCTTTACTTATAATGTGGCACGCTCAGTCGAATTTTATCCCTAAAAAATCCGTCTTAAATAAGTAAAAGTAGTTAAATGTATATTACGATGAATAAGCACATCTCAAATGATTGCTATCATTAGTTTGTTCCATGAACTCTTTTGACTGTTTAATTTCCCATTTACTATAATTATTTTTTTTAGTAGGTTTTCAAAATCCAATCAAGGTAATCACTAAGGCTATATGTATAATTGTAGTTGTATACTACCCATCGCCCTGTTGTGCCCATTCGGCCTGTGAAATTGCGCAGTAATGGAAGGTTTGCTATCTTTCTAACTAATTTAGGTATTATTCGGTCGTCTATAGGCTTATAATACCCCACAGTTACGAAAAAAAGCATTTTACCTCTGCCTGGAATTTCGACAATCTTATCCCATTTTTTGTAACCGAACATCATTACAATAAACGGTTCAACTTTTTTCAATTCTATGAGGTCCAAATCATTCTGATCTGGCAATAAAGGAGATATAATTTGGATAGGTACTTTCCTCTTTTCTAATTCATCAAGAGTGTTGCCCAATACAATTTCATGAAAATTCGAGTTTTCAACCTTTGTTTTTGCTGGACCAACCGCAATTTTTAACAATTTTTGTTTATAGCCAATAAGCAAGCAATAAGCAAAGGTACGCCCAATTTTAATAGCATCATAAGGTTTTTCTTCAAGCCAATATGCTTCGTCGGGAGATTTGTAGATAAAAACCCCTATTATTAAAAGAACAATTAACATGATTACAATTTTAGTGTTTCTTTTGAACCCTCTTATCATAATTTCATCACCAAGAATTTCTTCTATAACACCTGTTTACCCATTTATCAACGTTTAACACAAACCTTATATTTCCTATGACAATAAAAACCAATCGGACAATCTAAATCAAAATCACAATCACCTTCGTACCTTGGATTTACACTATCCAGTCTTGGCAAATCATACTGTTGCAATCCAAATTCATCTACTGATTTCATACAAACCCCAGAAGTATGAAATGGTGCTTTAACGCATCTATAACCAATCCCACAATCAAAATCAGAAAAACAATCACCCCGGGCATAGACTGGTATGCATATGTAAACCGACATTAACAAAACCAGAAATAATCTTTTCATGGCTTCCCTCGTTTATTCCCTTCCATGATTCTTGTAAAAAAGGAGCAGGATGCAGGAGGTCAGTGCAATCAATATAAGCCACTGAATAAAGAGACGATGTATATCTAATCTCACTCCAATTAACCCAAGCAAATCTTCATGGAGGAAAGGAAATAGTATCTTTTTGCTTTGTTCCGGCAGAGGAGGCAAAAAAATAGGTCCATATCCTGCTGGCCTTTCTATCTTACGATAGCTCCCCTCACTGCCTCCTAAATCCACATATTGTATCCATGGGGGAAATAGACCTATCAAAACAAAAACAATTAGCCCGCCAATTAAGATTTTAACCTGTTTTGAGTTAAGCGACTTCATGCTTATTTCCCCTCCATTAGATTAATAGGCTATTTTTGAGCTCGGTCATTTTAAAAAAGCTGATTGGAGTTGCCCCCATCAAACCGGACACCCCCCTAACTTATTTTGCATCATCACGAACTCCCTCGGGGATAACATCTTAAGCCCCTTATGGGGATGATTATTGAACCCCTCCCCAAAGTCAAGACAAAAATTAAGGGGGTATTTGGTGGATTACCCTGAGAGCCCCTCGTATGTTTAGTTTTGGGAGGCAATGTTAATCTTCCTCCTCTCACAGCCGGTAATATACCTCGTAAGGCGTCCTATAACCGAGCGACTCGTGAAGCCTCTCGTGATTATAAAGCCTGAAATACCTGGTGAGACCCCTCATGGCATCTTTTACCGTCTCATAGTTATTGATATAGACCTCCTCGTATTTCACAGACCGCCAGAGCCTTTCAATGAAGATATTGTCAAATACCCTGCCTCTTGAATCCATGCTTATCTGGATATTGTGGGACTTGAGCATCTCGATCCATTCCTTGCTTGTGAATTGAGACCCCTGATCGGAATTAAAAATCCCCGGTGTCGATATGGATAATGCATCGTCCATAGCCTCAATGCAGAAGGAAACATCCAGAGTGTTGGATAATTTCCATGACAATACATACCGGCTGTACCAGTCCATTATGGCAACAAGATATAAAAAACCCTTTGCCATTCTGATGTATGTTATGTCGAAAGATAAGACTTGATCAGGATGATCTATCTCAAGACCTTTTAGAAGGTAGGGATATTTTAAATGTTCTTGAGAGCTTACACTCAATCTCCTTCTGGGATATATGGCCTCAAGACCCATAATCCTCATAAGCCTTCTGACCCTTTTTGCATTTACATTGTATCCCTGTCTTACAAGATAAGCCGTCATCCTGTTCACACCATAGAAAGGCATTCTTGTATACTGCTCGTCTATTAAGTTCATGAGATGGAGATTTAAAGGGCTTATTGGTCTTGGATGATAATAATAGCCCGACCTGGATATGCCAAGGAGTTCACACTGCCTCGCAATGGGTATCTCTATATTTTCAATCAATGCCCTTTTCTCCTTAACTCCAGTATCTGGGACTTTTTTTTAAGCCATTCCAGCTCCACCTTCAATTGTCCTATCTGACGATATAGCTCTGATTCAAGCTCTTCCTGGGATTTGTCTCTCTTTTTCCTTCCATCTGAAAAAAGAGAGGGCAACTCCTCAAGCAACTTCTTTTTCCACTGACCTATCTGGTTGGGATGGACTCCATATTCACTCGCAATCTGGCTTATGGTCTTCTCTCCCCTCACTGCCTCAAGGGCTACCCTCGCCTTGAATGTAGCATCTCTTGATTTTGTTGACCTGCTCATCTGCTTTTCTCCCCTCTCTATGAGTGACCATCTCCGGATACCATCCACCAAATTACCCTGTCCAAATTTTGGGGAGTATTATAAGGTCCTCTATAAGAAACCCCGCCTCTCTGAACCCCATCCAGGACATAAGGTGTATCCATATCTTCTTAAGAATATCAATATAACGAGGGCCAATGAGGTATGGTGCTCGGATATAACGTATATACCCATGGCAAGAGGTTTCTGTTACCTTGTGGCCATTATGGACTGGGCAAGTAGAAAGATACTGTCCTTCAGGTTATCCAATACCCTTGATGTCTCCTTTTGCATAGAGGCCCTTGAGGAGGCGATATATAAATATGGGAAACCTGACATATTCAATACGGACCAGGGGAGCCAGTTTACCTCCCTTGAATTTATAGACATTCTATTAAGGAACAATATCAAGATAAGTATGGATGGACGGAACCGCTGGATGGACAACATATTTATTGAGCGTTTCTGGAAAACCCTCAAATACCAGGAGGTATATCTCAAGGCTTATGAATCAATAAGCCATGCAAGAAGGGAGATTGCGCGCTTTATTGATAAATACAATACATGGAGGCCTCATCAGGGCTTAAACGGCAGAACACCGGATGAAGTTTACTATGAATCATTACTAAAGATTAAGGGTACATTATGAGCGGCAAAACCACTTAAAAAACACTGGAGGCTGTCTAAAAAAAGTTGACCATCTCACAGGGCCTATGCCGAGAACCGCATCGAGGAACGGCTCAAGTTCTACTGCCAGGCAAAACTGCTGATTATCGACGAGATCGGCTACATCCCCATCGACCGCCACGGGGCACACCTGTTCTTCCAGCTCATCTCAAGACGCTACGAAAAGGGAGCGCTCATCCTGACCTCGAACCGCAGCTTCAGCCAGTGGAACGAAATCTTCGGCGATCAGGTGATTGCAACCGCCATCCTCGACCGGATACTTCACCACTCGACAACGATCAACATCAAGGGAAACTCTTACCGGCTCAAGGAAAAGGTCAAGGCCGGCCTCATCCGGGAACCGGAGATCGAACAGGCATGAACAAATGGGGGTCATTTTTCGATGACCAAAAGGGGTCAAAATTAAATGTCGCTTGACAATTTCTCCCAACTCCACCACGACGGCCCCTTCTTCTGTAGTAGCCCATATCCCTATGAAGAGGGAACTGAAAGACCGTATGACCTGTGCCGGTGGATACTGTTCCTGAAGTGGTAGCAGCCCATATCCCTATGAAGAGGGAACTGAAAGCGAGCCGATCCGCAAGGAGGATGAGCGATGAAAACAAGTAGCAGCCCATATCTCTATGAAGAGGGAACTGAAAGTTGACCTCATTGCTACGTTCGACATAGGGTATGGCGAGTAGCAGCCCATATCCCTATGAAGAGGGAACTGAAAGGACCCTGGACGCCGTCTGGTCCCGCCATCGGACGGACGTAGCAGCCCATATCCCTATGAAGAGGGGAGTGAAAAAAAACAATTCTGCAAACTCTTGGAGTTACCCCCCCTCTAGCAGTGCACTTCTCTAGCTTATTTAGCATTGTTACGAACTCCCTCGGGATCTTCATCTTTAAGCCATTATGGAGCACAATAAGGCGGCCCAGCACCATGCTGAAATTAAGGGCAAGATATCCGGAAAAGAAAAAAGGGCCTCAGAATTTAATTTATAAAGACACTTTTAACGGAATCCCGCTTTCCGAGCTTCCTCAAACTCCGGTTTCACCTAAAAGGTAGGATATTGTTACGTCGTTCTCCTCAGCTCATCCAGGTAATCGGCCCATCTCTGCATCATGCGGGTACGTTCCTCAAGGTAGGTCGTCCTGTTGTAAGCCCTTCCCAGAGAATCAGGCACCTTGTGGGCAAGCTGCGCCTCGATCACCGCGGGATTCTCTTTCAACTGCTCGTCAAGCAGGGTCCTCGCCGTTGCCCGCCATCCATGACCGCACATCTCCTCCTTGTCGTAACCAAGACGCCTCAGGGCAGCAAGCACGGCATTCTCACTCATGGGCCTCTCATCACTCCGAAGCGAAGGAAACACCCACCTACCTGTCCCCGTCAAAGGCTTCAACTCCGAGAGTATCTCCACCGCCTGCCTGGACAGGGGCACCAAGTGCGGCTGCCTGTTCTTCATCTTCTCCGCCGGTATCCTCCACACGGCATTTTCCAGGTCTATCTCCGACCACTCGGCATGCCTCAACTCCCCCGGACGCACGAACACCAGAGGGGCAAGCTTCAGGGCACACCTCACCACGAAATGACCCCGGTACCCATCTATCGCCCGCAACAGCGCCCCCACCTCCTTCGGATCCGTGATGGCAGCCAGGTGCCGCTCCCTGGGAGGAGGCAGCGCCCCCTTCAAATCCCTCGACGGATCCCGATCAGCCCTGCCCGTCGCTATGGCATACCTAAACACCTGACCGGCCACCGTCCTCACCCGGTGAGCCGTCTCCAAGATTCCCCTTCCCTCAATCCGCCTCAACACCGAAAGCAGGTCCGTCGCCGTTATCTCCCTTATGGGCAGGTGCCCCAACCAGGGAAGCAACTCCCTCTCCAGTCGCCTCTTCGTTACCTCGGCGTGACTCTCGGCCCACTGCCCCTTGAACCGCTCATACCACTCCATGGCAATCACCCCGAACGTCTCACCCTGCCGGGTCAACGACATCAACTTCCGCTGCCTCTTCTCGACACTGGGGTCTATGTTATTCCTGAGCATCCTCCTCGCCTCGTCCCTAGCCTGCCGGGCTTCGTAAAGGCTCACCTCGGGGTAGCTGCCCAGGGCCAGGAGCTTTTCCTTTCCCCCTATCCTGTAGCGGAAACGCCAGAGCTTGCTCCCCTGTGGAGTGACGAGAAGGTAGAGGCCGTCCCCATCCGTCAGCTTGTACTGTTTTTCCCTTGGCTTCGCGGATCGAATTTTCATGTCTGTGAGTGCCATCTTTCACCTCCATATATTTAGGGACTAAGTATACACGATAAAGCCAGTGTTGTTAATACATTAACCACCACCTGTGGGTACGGGTATTTCGCTGCGGGTATTTTGTGGATAAAAATACCCCCAAATGGGGTGGATTTCAATGGATAAAATCGAGCGACGATGGATGATCGAAAAAGGAAAAGCCCTTAATAACTAAGCATTTTTAGAATTATATGGGCTGTGTTGGATTTTTTATTGGTGGAGGCGGCGGGAGTCGAACCCGCGTCCGAGAATATTCCACTGTAGCTTCTACGTACGTAGCCTTTGTTTAAATCTCGCCATCCCTTCCCCCAAAGGCAGGGAAATTGAATGGCCAGCCCGG
>Ga0209204_1000908_pt1 | contig 30257 bp, 24 predicted proteins | sample AD_JPNMR2_MetaG_FD_184425 | JGI IMG/M metagenome (GOLD analysis project Ga0209204, IMG submission 184425) | Active sludge microbial communities of municipal wastewater-treating anaerobic digesters from Japan - AD_JPNMR2_MetaG (SPAdes) (version 2) | ecosystem: Engineered > Bioreactor > Anaerobic...
TCAACTCAGGCAGGATGGCGTTGGCAAGTTGCTTGCCGAGCTCAACGCCCATTTGGTCGAAGCCATTAATACTCCAGATCGCGCATTGTGTGAAGATCTTGTGTTCGTAGAGTGCGATAAGCATGCCCAATGTCTCGGGGGTCAGCTTCTTATATAAGAACGTGTTTGTGGGTCTGTTTCCTTCAAAAGTCTTGGCAGCTGTAAGCAGTTCCAGTGTCTCTCCTGAATAGCCCTGGGCTATCAGTTCTGCATGTGTTTCGTCAGAAGTCCTACCTTTCATAAGTGCCTCTGTCTGTGCAAGGCAGTTTGCGACTAAGACAGTGTGGTGGTCTCCGATAGGATTGTGGCTTTGCGCAGCAACCAGGAAGTCACAGGGAACCAATCTTGTGCCCTGGTGGATTAACTGATAGAATGCGTGCTGGCCTCTGGTACCAGGTTGTCCCCATATTATCGCACCTGTCTTGTAGTCTACCGCATTGCCTTCTCTCGAGATCTGCTTGCCGCAGCTTTCCATATCAGCTTGCTGCAGGTAAGCAGGGAAATAAGTCAGATACTCGTCATAAGGCAGGATAGCATGGCTTTCCGAACCCAGGAAGTTGTTGTACCAGATCCCCAGGAGCCCCATGATTACAGGGATGTTTCGGTGGAAGGGTTCGGTTCTGAAATGTTCATCTACCTTGTGTGCGCCTGTCAAAAGGGCTTCGAAGTTGTCCATTCCTACGTAGAGCGCGATTGAAAGCCCGATAGATGACCAGAGAGAATAACGTCCACCAACCCAATCCCAAAAAATGAACATGTTATCTTTGTCAATCCCGAAGGCTTCAACTGCCTTGCGGTTAGTGGAGCAAGCTACAAAATGCCTGGCTATCGCTTTTTCATCGCCTGCCTGGTCGAGAAACCACCGGCGGGCTGTGTGAGAGTTCATCATGGTCTCTTGAGTAGTAAATGTCTTAGACGATATCAGGAACAGGGTCGTCTCGGGATTAAGCTCTTTCAAAGCCTCGGTAATGTCAGTAGGATCAACATTAGATACAAAATGCACGCGCAAGCGGTCATGTCCGTACGGCCTAAGTGCATGTGTGACCATGCGTGGTCCAAGATCTGATCCGCCGATTCCGATATTAACGACATCAGTTATGGGAGACCCCGTATAACCCTTCCATCTGCCGCTCCTGACAGCCTCTGAGAAGGTTCGCATCTTAGCGAGGACTGAGTTTATTTCCGGCATCACGTCTTTACCGTCTACAAAGATGGGGCGGCTGGATCGATTCCGGAGCGCAATATGCAAGGCAGCGCGGTTTTCGGTAGTATTGATTTTCTCTCCTTCAAACATTGCCCGGATGGCCTGGGGTAACCCGGCTTGTTCTGCGAGGTCTTCGAGGAGCTTTACGGTCTCATCTGTGATGCGGTTTTTTGAGTAGTCAAACAGCAGATCTTCAAACCGGATAGAAAACTCTTCGAACCGATGCGGGTTAGATGCGAACAGGTCGCGCATATGCACGGTTTGCATCTTCTTTGCATGAGCAGCCAGGGTTTGCCAAGCAGGAAGCTGAGTCAAGGACATAGCAATGCTCCTCTCGGTTGCCTTAGTCTCACAGGCGAATGAGGTTCTTCAGGAAAATGCGATCTTCGTACAACCTATATATGAGCCGGTATTGTAGCATTGATTTTCAATATATTGAATTTATCATATCCATTATTTCATTATATTGTAATCATTATATCCTTTTTTGCCGCGATCTAGGCATTGGTTGGAAAGGGGCTTGCCGACAATCGTTTTTTCGGATGACGATCTTGAAGGATTCGGTGATATACTCATTCATGTGGTACGTGTTGGAGCACTTGGCGATCTGTAAGGTATCTAAAGGTGGCTTGGAGCATTGGGAGTATTTGAAGGCGCTCCTAAGTATTCGGAGGCATTGTACGGTATCCAGAGGCATTGTAAAGTATTTGGAGGTATTCTTAAGTAGTCGGATTGTATTTTGAGTTATTTGAAAAGCACTTTGAGATGACTTGAGGCACTTGGAGGTGTACCTGAATGTTCATAATGGATGCACACTGTGACACCCTTAAGGACGTAGCGGACGGACGCCGCAGGTTGGCGGATAGGGATAAAGGGGGACAACTTGACCTCCCGCGCATGATTGAGGGAGGGGTTGGAGCCCAGATATTCGCGATGTATGTATCGCCGGAGTATTTTCCCGGTGCAGGAGCCAGGCGAACGCTTCAGTTCATTGATGCGTTTTATCGTGAAATAGAAGACAACAGCGATAAACTTGTGTTCGCCACAACCGGTAAAGACGTAGACAAAGCGCGCGAGGAGGGGAAGATCGCAGCTCTTCTGTCAATAGAAGGCGGCGAGGTGCTGGAGGGCAGGATTGAGCTACTGCGTATCTTTTACCGGCTTGGCGTAAGGCTTATGACCCTCACTTGGAGCCGCAGGAACGAGCTGGCAGACGGGGCCTTCGAAGAAAGGACAGGCGGCGGTCTCACCAGGTTCGGCGTCGAGGTAGTCGAAGAAATGGATAGGCTGGGCATGGTTGTGGATGTGTCCCACATTTCAGAGGCTGGCTTCTGGGACGTCATGAAAGTATCGAAAAAACCGGTCATCGCTTCACATTCGAACTCAAAGGCGCTTTGCTCCCATCCGCGAAATATCACCGATGAACAGGCTAAGGCGATCGCAGACAAAGGCGGATTTATAGGTGTGAACTTCGCAGGACATTTCCTGGGAGAGGGAAGGCGCTCTCTTGACGGAGTCCTGGATCACATTGATCATTTCTGCAGAATTGTAGGCCATGAGCACGTTGGATTAGGCTCGGATTTCGACGGTTTGCCCTATGAGCGGCTTCCTGATGAGCTGAAAGATGTATCCACACTCCCCAAAATCGCCCAAGGACTGGCTGGCCGAGGCTATTCTGATGAGGAGATACGTGGGATCATGGGGGGAAACCTACTCCGCGTCGTAAGAAGCGTAATAGGCTGAATATAGAAACAGACTGTAATCAAGACTTCTGAGCCGCTATTAACTACTATAGTGCTACAGCACTTTACTTAAGAAAGATTGGGTTCTCGGATTTTGCGGGTTTCCAAGGACCTGCTCAGGCGGGCCTTCTTCTACAATCAGGCCTTCGTCCATGAAGAGGATCCTGTCGCCCACCTCGCGCGCGAAGCCCATTTCGTGGGTGACTATTACCATGGTCATACCTTCTTCTGCGAGTTTGCGGATGACGTCAAGCACTTCGCCGATCATCTCAGGATCCAAAGCGGATGTCGCTTCATCGAACAGCATGGCAGTGGGCTTCATGGCCAGGGCCCGCGCTATTGCAACACGCTGCTGCTGTCCGCCGGACAGCTCAGATGGATATGCGTTTTCCTTCTCTGCGATTCCTACTTTTCGTAAGAGCTCCCGGGCGGTCTCACGTGCCTCGTCCTCGGGTATTCCCCGTACCTTCGTAGGGCCAAGAGTGATATTCTCCAGCACAGTCATATGTGGAAAGAGGTTGAACTGCTGGAAGACCATGCCCATCTCACGGCGCACTTCATTTACGTTGATGTGCGGGTCAGTGATGCACTGTCCGCGGAAGAATATCTGGCCTGCGGTGGGTTTTTCCAGCAGGTTAAGGCAGCGCAAGAAGGTGCTTTTTCCCGATCCTGACGGTCCGATAATCACGACTACTTCGTGGGGCTTGACAGAGACATCAATCCCACGCAGAACATGATTATTTCCGAAGCGTTTTTCCAGTCCAACGGTTTTAATCAACTACCTTCAACCTCTTTTCAGACCAGGCTACCAGCCTGGATATTGCCAGAGTCATTACTAGATAGATAAGGGCTACTACCATATATACCTCAAAAGGCCTGAAAGTCCTTGTGATAACTACCTGCCCTTTTCGGAGCAGCTCTTCCAAGGCTATGACCGATACCAATGACGAGTCCTTCAGCATCGCAATGAATTCGTTACCCAGGGGAGGTATGATTCTCCGAAATGCCTGCGGAAAGATAATATATCGCATGGTCTGGGAATAAGTCAACCCTATCGATCTGCCTGCTTCCGTCTGTCCTCTGTCTACAGACTGTATGCCTGCTCTCACGATTTCAGCCACATAAGCCCCGCTGTTGATGCCCATTGCCGTAATGGCAGCGACAAAAGGCGGAATGGGCCGGCCCAGGATTGAAGGCAGGCCGAAGTACACAAGGAACAACTGGACGAGAAGAGGTGTGCCCCTGATAAAATCTACATAAACACCTGTTACCAGACGGATTATTCGGTTAGCGCTGACACGGCCTATCCCGACGAAGGATCCGATAACAAGACCGATTGCCACGGCAATGGTGGCAAGCTCGACAGTAAGCCGTGCGCCGAGTAGAAGCGCCGGCATTATCCCAGGAATTATCGAAAAATCTAGCGCCACGTCAATTCCTCCATCAACTCGCATTGCATGAAGACCGGTCACGGCGGCTTACTGCCGGCGTGACCGGGCCACAAAGGACGAACTAAAGATACACCTCCATCACTTAAGAGGGCAAGCTAGTTTGCCTGGAACCAGTTGGCGTATATCTCGTCGTATTCGCCTGAAGCCTTGATGGAGGCAAGTGCACGGTTGATCTTCTTTATCAGATCTGTGTCGTTCTTGCGCATGGCGATACCGTAGTATTCCATTGTAAAGGGCTCGCTGTATTTTATGTCGTCATATTCCTTGGCAATCTCAGCTGCAACTGCCAAGTCAATTATACATGCAGGCACGCTTCCGTTGCGAACTTCCTGGATCGCGTCAGGCGCCAGGTTAAACCGCTTGACTGTTGCACCTTCGATGTCTGACGCTGCAAGGTCGCCTGTTGTGCCGATCTGAACGGCGATGGCCTTACCCACCAGGTCTTCTACAGTCACGATAGACGTATCATCCGCCCGGGTCACTATGACCTGGCCTGCTGAGAAGTAAGGATCCGAGAAGGCCACTGCCTTCATTCGCTCGTCAGTGATGGTCATTGCTGATATTATACAATCGTAGTTGCCGGTCAAGAGCCCTGGGATAAGGCCGTCCCATGCAGTGTTTACAATCTGAACCTCCATATCTGCGGCAGCTCCCACAGCTTTAATCAGGTCTATGTCGAATCCCAGGTACTCCCCGGTCTTCTCATCCTGAAACTCAAAAGGCGGGAAGTCTGCACTTGTCCCGACTCGTAGAACAGGCTTTGCACCTACGACAGCAGAGGATCCTACAATTAGGAGAATTGCCATGCACAATAAAGACAGCAAGAATGTTCGTTTCAAAGCCTACAACCCCTTCCGTATAATCTTACAATAGATATGCATAATTATACTTACTGCGAAAGCGGTTGTCAAGGTTATTATGCAATTGCTTATCGAGGTTTCTATTCAGACTGTGATTGATGCCCATCGTTATGCCGGTTTTCATTTCGATCCTGATCCCGACTCTTGCCCCTGATGTATTCCTGACTTATCTTGGGCTTGCCGGAATTCCGAGCTTCGTTTGCCTGATCTTGTTTAACACAGTAACAGCTTCTATAATCATCCATATTTCAAGTAAAATGATCAGCCCGTCGATTGCAGCCAGGAGAGTGTTGCCTGCTGCCAGGTAGTTGAAGAAGTTCCCTACCATGCCCCAGGTAGTCATGATTATCATGAATATCATGGGAATCATCGTGTAGATGGTAGGTTTGTCTTTCTGTGCAAGATATACAGTTACCGCGAGCAGTGCCAAGCCGGCCAGCATCTGGTTTGTGGCGCCGAAGAGAGGCCATATTACGTTGGCGCTTCCGCGAAATGCAAGCAAGTAAGCGGTAACGACTGCGATGCCGGCTGCAATGTACTTGTCTACGAGCCAGTTCTGCTTGATGCTGTCGCCGAACTCGGAGATCACGTACCGCTGGAGTCTTGTGGCTGTGTCAATCGTGGTGCTGGCAAAGCTGACCATAAACACAGCTAGTATGTTTATTGCTAAGGCCCTGGGGATACCCAGCGCTTCGACGATTCTAGCGCCCCCTTCCGCAAAAGTCGGGAGCGTCGGGACCGTAGCGTAGTTGGAATAAGTCGTAAGCCACGCTTCCCTAGTCACTCCGGTTGTAACTGCAAGGATTACCAGTGTTGCCAGGGCGGCTTCGAGGAGCATGCCTCCATATCCGACTGCAACTGCAGACGGCTCTTTGTCGATTTGCTTAGCGCTGGTGCCGCTCGATACCAAGCTGTGGAATCCCGATATCGCGCCGCAAGCAATAGTAATGAAGAGGAACGGAAATATGGGAGGAGCTCCTGCGGGAGAGGACACTACAGCCGGTGCGACTATCGGTAGAGGCCTTACGATTATTCCCAGGACGAGAAGGATCATTGCGACGCCAAGCTCCAAGGCGTTGATGTAGTCTCGCGGCTGCAACAGACGTTGTACCGGCAGAGTTGAGGCAAAGAAGATGTAAACCATAATGATGACAAGCCACACCGGATGAGAAAGGCTGATCGGAATGTAGAGGCCAAGCCAGATTGTAAGGTACATTACAACTATTGCTACGATGGAGCCTGTAACAAGACTGCCCTTCCTTTCGTAAAGATACCACGACAACCCCATTGCAATCGCGATTTCAGCCCAAATAGGGAAGACGCATTGAGGATATTGGACGAACAAGTTCGCCATGAGGATTGCAAAGATTGCTATCACGATCCAGAGACAGAAGAAGATGATAAGAAAGAAAAGAGATCTCGTGCGCGGATTTACGACATTTCCCGTTACATCGCCGATAGACCTGCCGTCATGGCGCATTGACAGGACCAGTGCCCCTAAGTCATGTACCGCGCCTGCAAAGATTGATCCGAAGACTACCCAAAGCAGTGCAGGCACCCAGCCCCATATGACTCCGAGCACCGGGCCCACGATAGGCCCTGTTCCTGCAATGGACGTAAAATGGTGGCCGGCAAGGATGAACTTGTTTGTAGGGACATAGTCCACACCGTCATTGTGTTTCTCGGCAGGCGTGATATTCTTTGCTGCCAGCTCAAACACTTTGGAACCCAATTTCTTGCCGTAAAGATTGTACGCCAGGATGTACAAGACGAACGTCACTACCATCACCAATAAAGAATTCATCTCACTTCACCTCCCAAGCGGTATTTGGGGATAGGACGGTGACTTCGCCAACCCGATCTATCCCTTCGGTACTTATTAGACAATTCCTTCTAATATGATAATTCTGTCTACTTGGAATTTGATATGGACAATGTTGCATACAGGTGCGGTGATTAGGCTTCTCGGTTATGATGAACAAGACAAATAGATATAGCTCAAATCATGGCACGGGATTTGGTGGGTGCGAGATAGGTTTCTTTATTTGTTTTTTCTTTGGTAGAGACAGCAGTATTCGCATGATAACGCTAACAAAGAAGCCTCTTAATATTGCTTTATATCGCTTGTGTTTAGTTGTGCCTGATGGTATAATTTCCCTGAAAGGGGGTTGCCGCCGTGCGTGAACCGAACCTTGTGACTGCTAAGGAGCTTGCTGATATGTTGAAGTTGTCGGTGGAGACTATATGGCGCTATACCCGTAATTCCGAGATTCCTTATGTGCAATTGTCCAACAGGCAGTACCGTTATGATCCCGAAGAGGTTTTGCGCCATCTTGGCATTGGTCAATCGCCGGAGCCAGGCAGTGCACCGGCGGGTCAACCGGTTGCTGAGTCGGCTTCCATAGTTCGAGAAGCCAGGCCTGAATACATTACAGATAGGGTGTACGCTTACGAGGACTACCTCAAGTTGCCGGACGAGGAGTGCTACCACTACGAGATCCTCGATGGTGTGCTTGTCAAAGAGCCTGCACCATATGTCCACCACCAGCGGATATCCAGGAGGCTGCAGCGGCTCCTTGAGGACTACTTTGTTCAGCGAGACCTTGAGGGCGAGATTTTTAATGCGCCTATTGATGTGACCTTGTCAGATACCAATGTCATCCAGCCGGATCTGGTTTATGTTCCCGGCAGGCAAAAGGAGATTATCAAGGAAGAAAGGATAGACGGAACCCCGTATCTGGTTGTGGAGGTCGTTTCTAAGTGGACTCGAGCTAAAGACCGCGTGAGAAAACGTAGCATATATGAGCGGGTGGGTGTGCCGCACTACTGGGTGGTCGATCCCTTTGACGAAACAATCGAGGCGTATGCATTACAGAATGATCGCTATATTCTCAAGAGCTCAAGCCTTGATGCAGGTGAATTTACGCATCCTGATTTTCCGGGCTTTTCGGTAGATCTTGCAGCGTTATGGAGGCGGCCGGGGTGATGCCATTAGTTCTTAGAGCGCCGCTCGGGTATTTCTCGAGGAGGCCATCTAGCGCGAGTGCCATTGACGGGCGAAGCGGAAAAATACAATAACATTTAACATACTGCAGCAAAGTGTTATTATCTGTAGAAGGCTGTATCTTCTCGAGATAGCATTAAATGGTCGTGATCTGTCAGTGCAATTGTTGAAGTAACTACGGTAGGATGTGTTGTTTTGCAGGACATGAAAAGAATCGATTCTTCTAATCGACTGAGACTATTGGGATTTGGGTTGTTTGTTACGGTTCATTTCTTATCTTGTCTCCAGCGTGTGGCAATATCAGTGGTTGCTGATGCTCTCACGTTCGAACTCGGACTGGACAGCGTGGCTCTAGGTTTCATGTCGTCCGGATTCTTCATATCTTACGCGTTGACTCAACCGGTTATGGGGATTCTTTGTGACAAGGTAAGCCCGGAACGGGTGAGTGCCGGAGCATTGATAGTTGCCGCTTTTGGAACATTTCTGTTTGCGGGTGCTAAAGGGTTCGCCCCTGCTTTTTGCGGACGAGTCATGATGGGTGTAGGCCTTGCAGCAGGGCTTATCCCGGGCATGAAGTTCATAGCAGTCATGTTTCCGCCTGAGGTATTCTCTACGTATAACGCCTTGTTCGCTGCTATTGGAAACACCGGCGCTTTAGTGGGGGCTGCGCCCTTGGCGTGGCTGACGGCAAAGGCCGGATGGAGGCCGGTTTTCCGAGGGCTGGCTTTTGCGGCAGTCCTATTATCTGGGCTGTGCTGGCTATTTACCTCAAGATACTCTACACGCAAAGTGCCGGATTCGGGCTCGCGCCATGGTTCTGCCTCCTACAGCGATGTGATAAGAAACTGCAACCTCCAATTGCTTGCCTTGTTCATGTTTGCAAGATTCGGGTCTCAAGCAGCATTCCAGGGACTATGGGGAGTGCCGTATATTTCCAGTGTGTATGGTGTAAACTCCACGTTAGCTGCAGCTGCAGTGAGCATGATAGCTACAGGTTATGTTATAAGTGCCCCGTTCATGGGGAGACTCGCAGACGCCTTGGCTGCCCGGGGCATGGGCCTCTTTATTGCCAGGCGGCGCCTGCTCATAGCAACCACACTTTGTTACGTTGTGGCGTGGATGCCCATTGTCCTCGCTAAGGGGCTTCTATCTTTCCGTGCTATCTGCGTGCTGCTGTTTATCATGGGAGTGTGTCTCAGTTCGTCCAGCCTAGTCTTTGGGATAGCGAAAGACTTGTTGCCGTCGAAGGTATCGGGGTTCGCTACAGGGCTTGTCAATATTATGGCGATCTTAGGCGGAGCCGTAATGCCTCCTCTGGTCGGCTGGTTTATAAAACTCCTAGCTGCCGAAGGGCTTCAAGGTGGGGCAATGTACTCAAGGGCGTTGGCCCCATGCCTCATAGCTGCTGCTCTGGCCCTGTCCTTGATGTTGATGGTGCGAAAACTGGGCGATGCACCATCTGAAGTTCAGGGCGGAGGCCATTCCAGGAACTTGTAGATCGCAGCTTTGCAGAGAATAAGATCAACATCCCTTCAGACAAAAGAGGCTTGCGTTGCGCTGCACCAGCATGCCAAAAGACGGCATACGGTCACGAGATCTGCGGCGCTGGGCATGCCTTCTATGCCCACTTTGCTCACTCGTGGTTGACAGATGTCTACGGATATAGTATAGTGATGATAACTCAATAAGGAACAGCGTTCCGCTAGGCGGAACCTATGGATCCAAGATGTCCATCCTGACTTATGAGAATCGGCGGATGGCTAACAGTAAAATGTCTTTCAGTCTAACAAAAGTCCACAGAGAGGAGCCGGTGTTTTGGAGCCGATGTCCGAGATAAGCAGAACTTTCGGCGTAATAAGGATGATTGAAAACTTACAGTTTCCCTCAGAGTGTGGTGTTCCCATTACTATCGGTTTTAGATTACAAACGACTATTCGGTAAAAGTAAGTGCCAGACAAGAGATTGCTACAAGGGTGCACGAATAACGGGAGGTGAAAGGCAGCTCAACAAACACCTGAAGATTCGGAGGCGATATCTTAAGGAGCAAAGGAATCCAGATGCGCTGTGATCGTTAATGGTGAATTATGTTCCTACATACATCGGCCGTTTTATGCACAGTAGATTAAGCAATTTATATTAGACCGAGGATAGGAGGAACCAGAATAATGAAGAAGCTGATGAGACTTCTCGCCTGTGCCATGTGTATACTTACACTATTCGTTATGACAGAAAATGTCGTAACAGCAGCCAAGGATACCTTAATTATTGCGCATAAACAAGACATGGTCGACAAGAACCCTGCCGGCAATACGACGAATGCCACAATAAAAATCAAAGCTCAGGTCTATGAAACCCTCATAGAACGTAATACAGATACCAATGAATACCTCCCGCTACTTGCCGAAAGCTGGGAATGGTCAGACGACTACATGGCGCTTACTGTTAAGCTGAAGAAGGGCGTTATGACACACAACGGTGAGGAGCTTAAGGCAAGTGACTGCTTGTTCTCTCTGCGCGTACTGCGTAACAGCGCAAACAGCAACGTAACTGATAAGATGGATCTTGAGAAGAGCTATGTTGTTGATGATTATACATTCGTGATTGCTTTGGAAGAGCCCTATATGCCTGTCATCGCTAACCTCTCGTTCCCTCCGTGCGCAATGTTCAGCCAGAAGGGATATGAAGAGCATAACGGCGATTGGAGCAAGATGGATATTGGCACAGGACCGTATATGTGGGGCGAGTGGGTGCAGGGTGACTATGTAGAGTTGGTTGCTTTTGATAAGTACCATGTTGAAGGCCAGCCCAAGATCAAGAGAGTCATCTTCAAAGTCATCGGTGAGGACAGCAACCGCTACATAGAAGTCGAGACCGGTGGAGCAGATATGGCATACGACGTCCCCGGTACCGACATCCCCGCTGCAGAAGCAAATCCCGATGTAGTTGTGTTCCGTGAGCTTACAAACGATAATGCATACCTGAGCTTCAATCAAAGGAAGGCTCCGTTTAACGACCTTCGTGTCCGCCAGGCGATTGCGCATTGTCTTGATATCGATGGTGCGTGGAAGGTAGCCATGAACGGTGTCGGACGTCCCGCAATCGGTATAGTCCCTGACAACGTTAAGGACTCAATCGCTGGAAAGGTTAAGTACCCGATGTATGAGTACAACCTCGAGAAGGCTAAGCAGCTCCTTGCCGAAGCCGGCTATCCCAACGGATTTGACTGCACGTACCACACCGGCGACAATTCAGTTAGAATCACTTACGCTGAATTCTTCTCCAACGCACTAAAACAGGTAGGCATTAACTGCAAGATAATCTCTCTTGACGGCGCTACCAATAACCAGGCCTTAAAGGTTGAGAAGGCCTTCGATATTTACACTTGGGGTATCGCTGCGACAAACGGAGACATTGACTTCGCCAACCGTTACTTCTGGAGTCAGGACAATTCTCAGCGTAATATCATGGGCTACAGTAATCCGGAAATGGACGCCCTCATTGAGGCAGCTGCAGTAGAACCGGATCCCGTGAAACGCAGCGAGCTGAATGCAAAGATTCAGATGCTGGCTATTGAAGATGTTGCGATTATTCCCATCTATCAACAGGAAGACGTTTTCGTGCATGTGAAGGAGCTGAAAGGACTCCGTATGGGTTCCTATCAGTCGCCACTGCTTAAGTACTGCTACTTTGAATAATATACGGAGCACCATACACTGGTACTGAACAAGCTAAGGGTGTGGATAAGGGTGCTCCCTTATCCACGCCTTATTCACTACGTCTAAGGCCTAGTGTTGAGGATCCCGGACTTAACCTGTCACGTTAAAGCCACATGTTTTCACGTAAAGTGCTTGCAAACGATCTTTGGCAACTAGGTTGAGAAATCGAGTAGTTCTCCGCAGCAGTTCACCGCCATGGAGAGGAAATGGCTTGACTAAAGGGCGGCATATTCTGCCAAGAGGAAGAGAGTGGTGCAGTTGTTATCATACATTTCTAAACGACTCTTATGGATAATCCCCGTTCTGTTCGGAGTCGCAACGGTCGTCTTTACGATCCTGTATTTTGCGCCTGGCGATCCTGCTATTATGGCTCTTGGGGATGGGGCAACACCGGAGGCGCTTCACGCTTATCGAGAAGAATTAGGCATTAATGGAACATATCTCGAACGCTTGACCAGATATCTGCTTAACCTCTGTAAGGGTGATTTGGGGCTTTCTTATCGTTCGAGAATGCCTGTTATAAAGGAATTGGCTGCACGGTTTTCAGTCACCTTCAATCTTTCTCTCTGGAGTATTATACTAGGAGTCTTCTTGGGCATCCTCTTAGGTATCATTTCAGCACTGAAACGTAATACGATATGGGATTCGCTTGCTACCGGCTTAGCGCTCTTTGGTGTATCCATGCCCATGTTTTGGCAGGGCCTCATGATGATATTGCTCTTCTCGGTTCATCTGCGCTGGCTGCCTGCATCGGGATATGGTAGGACATGGAAGCAGATGATAATGCCTGTTATCGCGCTTGGCGTAAACTCCTCTGCCACAATCATGCGTACAACTCGTTCTTGCATGCTCGAAGTCCTACGGCAGGACTACATCACGACCGCTAAAGCGAAGGGTCAGAGTTACGGAATCATAGTACTAAAACATGCACTGAGAAACGCAATGATTCCAATTGCTACGGTCATCGGGCTTCAGATGAACGTTTTGCTTGCAGGCTCGGTAATCACAGAATCGATTTTCTCCATTGCCGGCATTGGAAAATACCTTGTGGACTCTATCTATGCCAGGGACTATGCAGCAGTCCAGGGAAGCGTTATTCTCATTGCGTTTGTTTCAGCCATAATGAACCTCCTTATTGACATCGTATACACATACATTGATCCGCGTATGAAGACAATGTATGAGACGAAGAAGAAAAGCAGGAAAACACTGAAGACGTGCGAGGTGGCACAATGAGTGGCGAGAAGGAGCATATGACTGAAGGTGCTAGAAGTAAGCGACAGCGGTTTGTAATCTGGCATCGCTTCAAGAAGAATAAGCAGGCCGTGGTCGGGCTCGTTGTTCTATGCATCTTCATACTAATCGCGGTGTTTGCAGACAGGATTGCGCCTTACTGGTATGATGACCAAAACCCCAGCAGGGCACTGATGCATCCCTCCGGAGAGTTTATTTTCGGTACCGATAATCTAGGAAGAGACGTGCTGAGCAGGCTTATTTACGGGAGCCGTTATTCGCTGATGATCGGCTTCTTTGCTGTGGGAATATCTGTCGTATTCGGGACCATACTGGGCGTAATCGCAGGTTATTATCAAAAGTTGGATAATATTATCATGCGGACAATGGACCTGTTTATGGCAATCCCACAGATCCTACTGGCTATATGCATTGTTACAGCCCTGGGCTCTGGATTGTTTAACCTTATGCTGGCAGTAGGTTTGTCATCCACACCTCAATTTGCGCGTGTTGTGAGAGCATCTGTACTATCAACTAAAGAACAAGAATTTGTCGAGGCTGCGCGCGCAATCGGTGCTAATGACGCAAGAATCATTATCAGCCACATATTGCCGAACTCGCTTGCGCCCTTGATTGTGCAAGCAACTTTGGCGATGGCTAGAGCTATAATCTCAGCATCTGCACTCAGTTTTCTCGGGTTCGGAATTCAGCCACCTGAACCGGAATGGGGTGCACTGCTGGCTGCCGGACGTCGATTTATACGTACTCATTCATATTTGACAGTAGTCCCCGGGCTCGCGATCATGGCGGTTGTCTATAGCTTGAACGTTGTTGGCGACGGACTTCGCGATGCTCTCGATCCTAGATTGAAGAGATAGTTGGAGAGTAGGTGTTTGAATGGGTGGAAAATTGCTGGAAATCAAAGATCTACACATCCATTATGTATTGGAAGAAGAAACAGTGTACGCCGTTAACGGTCTTAATTTTTCGCTCGAAAAGGGAGAGAGCATTGGTATTGTAGGTGAAACAGGTGCTGGGAAAACCACGACAGCTCTCGCCATCATGGGATTGATTCCTGATCCGCCGGGACGAATCATTCGTGGCTCTATCATGTTCGAGGGTCAGGATGTAACAAAGATGAGTGAGGCGCAACTTCGGAATCTACGTGGTAACAAAATATCAATGGTATTCCAAGATCCCATGACTGCTCTGAATCCTGTCCTCTCCGTGGGTGATCAGATTGAGGAAGTGATTTTGCTTCATAACGATGTTTCAAGAGTTGAAGCAAGAGAAAAAGCCATCGAAATGCTGGAAATGGTTGGTATTCCATGCGAGAGGCATCTTGATTATCCACATCAGTTTTCAGGCGGCATGAGACAACGAGTAGTTATTGCTATGGCCCTCGCGTGTAACCCAAACCTGTTAATCGCTGATGAACCTACTACTGCGCTTGACGTAACCATCCAGGCACAGGTATTGGAACTCATGCAAAGACTTAGAAAAGAACATGGCACCGCAATGATAATGATAACGCACGATCTTGGCATCGTTGCGAAGATCTGTGACAAGGTTGCCATAGTATATGCAGGCGAAATCGTGGAATTAGGTTCAAAGAAAGACATTTTTACCGACATGAAACACCCTTACACCGTAGGGTTATTCAATTCGATACCTGACATAGAGTCGGATTCGAAAGAGCTTCACGTGATTGAGGGTGCCATGCCGGATCCGTCACATCTTCCTGAGGGGTGCAAGTTCTACCCCAGATGTCCGGATAGAACCGATGTGTGTAAAACCGGAAGAGTACCAACATATGAATTAACACCTGGACATATAGTCTCCTGCGTTAAATTCGATACCGGAGGTTCAAAATGTCTGAATTGCTAAGAGTGGAAAACCTAAAGAAATACTTTCCTACACGCCAGGGTATGCTCCAAGCTGTAGATGACATAACATTCAGCGTAAGTGCCGGTGAGACCCTTGGAATCGTGGGCGAATCCGGTTGTGGCAAGTCAACGCTAGGCCGTGTGATACTGCACTTGCACGAGCGCACGGATGGCAGGATTATCTTCAACGGTGAAGACATTTCGGATGTCAGTAGAGCTAGACTTAAAGAGCTTCGTAAAGACATGCAAATAATTTTTCAAGACCCCTATTCTTCCCTTGATCCGAGAAAGACAGTTGCGAGCATAATCGGTGAACCACTGACCATCTACAGGTTAACCAAGAGCCGTAATGAGTATTACGAAAAGGTACTTAAAATGATGGATGTCGTTGGCTTGCCTGAGAGAACAATGTACCTTTACCCTCACGAGCTAGATGGGGGGCTCAGACAGCGAGTTGGCATTGCGCGTGCACTAATCCTGCAGCCGAAGTTGATTGTTTGCGATGAACCCGTATCTGCACTGGATGTTTCTATTCAGGCACAGATTCTAAACCTTATGATGCGCTTACAGGAAGACTTGGGTTTAACATATCTGTTCATAACGCATGACTTGTCTGTAGTGAAACACGTGTCAAACGACATCATGGTAATGTACCTTGGTCAAATGGTTGAGAAGGCAGCTGCGGATGAGATTTTTAAACACAGGTACCACCCCTATACGAAGGCGCTAATATCTGCGATCCCGATTCCGAAATATGGTGCACCGGACAATCAGATTATCTTGAAAGGAGAAATCTCTTCTCCGATTAACATTGGAAACACCTGTAGATTCGCGCCGCGCTGCATTTATGCAAAACCTGATTGCTTTGATCAAGAACCTATACTGGAGGAAGTGGTTCCGAATCATTTTGTCAAATGCCATTATGCACGTGAAATCAACAACTTGTGATTGATATTTGTTAATGCGATCAACGTGCTTACGTGCTTATCGGATCGGTTGCAGACTCTACTATCGGTTTTGCAGAGCAGATTCTTTGAGGAGGTTTCTGAATGGCTGATTTAAAACGATCAATGCTGATCGAAAAAGAAGACAACGTTGCAGTTGCTGTTGAGCCTATTGAAGCAGGCGAAGGCACGATGGTTGCAGGTGAAGTGATTATTGCCAACGATTTTATCAAGGAAGGCCATAAAATTGCTCGGTGCGATATCGCAAAGGGCGGGGAAATAATCAAGTATGGTGTTCATATAGGGGTTGCTACGGCTCCTATTAAGAAAGGGGATTGGGTGCACGAGCATAATGTATATGACGATTTTGAGGAGATAGAGAGCAAAAGACGAGCCTACTACCGCTCCATGGCACCTGATGAGTTGGATTATACCATCAAATACCGCTACAAGAAGGAAGATCTCGGACTTCCTGAGACAATCATGGGGTATCCACGCAAAGACGGTACATTCGGTATAAGAAACAACATAGTCGTTATTTCTCTGGTACAGTGCTCAAACAATGCAGCACAGCAAATCGCACAAGCGTGTGATGTACCTGCGACTTTTGTAGACGCCGCGTGTGGCGAGTTCCCGGAACGGTTTGCACGAACCTACAGAGGCTTCATAACAGCCGGCACGCATCCGAACACGTACGGCGTTGTACTCCTTTCCCTCGGCTGCCAGCAAACTAACCCCGATGACGTTGTGGAAGAGATTCAAAAGACCGGGCGCCCTGTTGTTAACATCAGCCTTCAGGCAGACGGCGGAGTAGGTAGAGCTATCAGTGAAGGGATTGCTGCGGTAAACGCACTTAAGGCAGAGGCAGCAGCTCAGGAACGTGTGCCTTGCCCGTTAAGTGGATTGATTATCGGCGGATACAACGGCGGTTCTGACTGGACAAGTGGGCTTTCTTCGAATCCGGTTGTCGGTGAAGTGCTTGACATGCACGAATCAATCGGCGGCACTATAGTCCAAGTTGTCGGCCGCGGTGGCTATCCGACAAATGCTGCTTCATATGAGGTCGGCATGCGCCTTATGGATATCGGCGATTTCTTTAACGAGGACTGCACGCGTAGAGGCGGAAAGGGCCTTTCGCAGGTGAATCCAACTCCGGGAAATAAGGCAGGCGGGCTTACTACCATGACAGAAAAGAACCTTGGTAGCTTCAAGACCCATGGCACCGGCAGAATAAGGGGAATCCTTGATTGCGGTGAACGGCCTCCCGGAAACGGAGTGTGGGGAATAAACCAGGCACAAGGTGCTAACGATGCTTATGCAACTACTACGCTGGCAATGAGTGGCTGTCATATCTGCTTGTTTACTACCGGTAGGGGTAATCCCATCGGCAATGCTGCCATGACTACTATTAAGATTACGGGGAATGCCAGGACCGCGAAAGCTCTCTCTGACATGATCGACTTTTCGGCAGTGCCTGTACTGTACGGCGAAAAGACGCCTGAGGAGAACGCCCGGGAACTATATGAGTTTATGATTGACGTAGCCAACGGAAAGCTCACCAAGGCTGAACTGCTAAAGGACTATAGTTGGTTAACGCCTCACGGAACGAGTTACAATGGAGACTATTGAGTCGTGAGCAATGAGCGGGTTCAATCATATTGTACGAGGTGAAAAGTACATGAAAGATCTGAAGTTTGCTATTATCGGCGCAGGTGCAGGCGGACAATCCATGGCGGCAATCCTTACCCAAGAGGGTTACCGAGTACGGCTTTATGACATAGACAGTGCAAAGATCGAAAGGCTCAATGAACTGGATGTAATCCGTATTACAGGCGCTATAGAGGCTGAGGCAAAGCCGGAAGTGATTACAACTGATATTGCTGTAGTTATGGACGGTGCAGACGTTATTATGGTTGTAACCACAACTGACGGACATGCTGATGTTGCCGAGAAGATCAGCCCATACCTTCGTGATGGACAGATTATTCTGCTTAATCCGGGACATGTGGGTGGAGCCTTAGAAGTATCTGCCATAATCAGAGAAAGCGGATGTAAAGCAGACTTGATCATAGGAGAGGCTGGAGACTTAATGTATGCCTGTCGTGTAATGGAAGTAGGCCATATCTTCCATTCCGGAATCAAGAAAAGAACAGCTGTTGCAACCCTGCCGGCAAAAGATGTGAATAGGCTGTTAGAGGTATTGCAGCCCATATTCCCAATGCTTGTAGCTGCAGATAATGTTCTTTATACGGGATTAGTGAGTGGAGGGGCAATGCTTCATCCCATTCCTACTTTAATGAACGTGAACAAAATCGACCTCAACCAGCCTTTTGACTATTATATGGAAGGCATTACGCCAAGTGTTGCCAAACTTATCGAAGTTGCAGATGAGGAACGTCTGGCAGTTTGTAAGGCTCTGCGAGTTGAGATCCCCTCTCTCGTAAAAAATCTACAAAGGATTTATGGGCTTACACAAGACGACTTGTATGAATTGCTGCAGAACAATGAGCCATACAGGGGGCTCAAACCTCCCCGAGATCTCAGCCATAGGTTCGTAGTTGAAGATATAATGTCCGGGCTTGTCCCGATAGCTTCTTTAGGAGATCAGCTAGGAGTGCCAACACCGATGATAGATGCGTTTATTGAGATCGGTAGTGTTGCTGCAGGGCGGGATTTTCGGGTTGAAGGACGTACAGTAGAGAAACTTGGGTTGGCCGGTAAGACTGTAGAAGAGATCCATGACTATATATCGTAGTACTCTTCTATTATAATCGGATTGTCCAACCGGTGTGATATCATCGATTCTGGCTTGTTGTAGTGAAAATCGACAAAAAGGGCAGATAATCCCTATACCGATAGGGATGTGAGCCCTTTTTGTCGAGGATTTAAGCAGGCGAGATACGGGTAAACCAGCGAAGCAAAGCATAAACAGGTCTTTATGCGGTTCAAACCATGCAAAACGTTTTGACAAAGCAGGTATACGTGCAATATACTATGCTAAAATAAGGAAGATAATGGATTTCGTAAAGCGGGATGTAGAAGCGTCAGATAATCAGCCGATTCATGTGGGAGGTTAAGGTAGTGGATACAAAAACGCCCTCTGACCTGATACATTCTGTAGACAGGGCAATCGACATTTTAGAATTGATATCTGAGTCGGACGGTGGTTTAGGGGTAACAGAGATCAGTGAAAGGTTACAGTTGCCCAAAAGCACAGCGTTTCGATTACTATCAACTCTATCATACAAGGGATTAGTCAAAAAGGACGAAAGCCTAAAGAAATACAAGTTAGGGATCAAGCTATTTCAACTAGGCAGTGAAGTCTTTAACGAATTGGAACTGCGAGACGAGGTTAGGCCTTTCTTAGAAGAGCTGGTTAAGGAAATAAATGAAACCGGGCACTTTGTAGTTGAAGAGCAAGGCGAAGTTATATATATCGATAAAGTAGAGTCAACTCATGCTATCAGACAGTATTCGCGGATTGGTAGAAGGGTACCGCTGCACTGTACGGGAGTAGGCAAGGCATTCTTGGCATTTAAGAGTGAAGAGGAAATAGAAAGGCTCATTGAAGAGAGGGGCTTGCAGAGATTCACGGCAAACACTATTACAGATTATGAGGCCCTGGAAAAGGAACTAAACAAAATACGAGAGAACGGTTTTGCAATAGATAATGAAGAGATCCAAGAGCATTTAATGTGCGTAGCCGCTCCTATCTTCAACTATCTCGGTGAAGTTGTGGGTGCCATCAGTATCGCCGGCCCGAAGGTTAGAATGGGCGACGAAGACAATATAAAAAAGATTGCTGCCCGAGTAAAAGAAACAGCACAAATGATATCGGCCCGGCTAGGGTATAGAGTGAACTAGTCTAGATTTTAGCCTAGCCATTAATGGCCTTTCTTTTTTGCTATCAGCGGAAAGGCGTTCCGTACAATGGAATACCAATACTAGTTGGAGACCGTCAAGCAACCTGAGTAACTGACATTGAATATCATGAGTATATTTATGTACTAAGATTGGGAGGAAACGTATGTTTATTCTTTCTGTCGATTTTGGAACTTCATCGTCGAAAATCGCAGTGCTGGATTGTGTAAGCCTGAATCCTGTACAGACTGTAACGAAAGAATACCCACATAATGTTATAGGTGAAGAGCGATACGAAATAGACGCTGAACTGGTTTTCAATGCCGCGATTGAAGGAATCAAAGAGTTGGATTCGACTTATAGAGACAGAATCGGGGCTATTGCTTTTGCTGTTTTTTCTCCCTCCTTAATGCTGCTTGATAGAGACGGTGATCCCCTGTATCCATGTATTTTCTATCTTGACAAGAGAAGCAGAAAGCAATCGCAGATGATCATTGACGTGTTTGGAAAAGAAGAATTTCAGAGAATCACCGGTGTGCTGCCTTTTGCCGGTGGGGTGACTATTACAAGTCTGCTATGGGTCAAAGAGAACTTGCCGGAGATTTATGCTAACACGTACCTATTTGGCCATTTAAACACATATATCTGTCATAAGCTAACCGGAAAGTGGGCAATCGACCCAGTCAATGCTTCGATGACAGGATTATATGAGACAACAAAACAAGGCGGATGGTCTCATGCGATTTGCGATGCGTTTGACATAAACGCTGAGAAGCTTCCCCCAATTATAGAAGCAGGAAAGATCATGGGAGGACTTAAGACGGAAATCGCGCGGGAACTGGGTATTAGGCAAGGTGTCCCGGTAATGCTAGGCTCAAATGATGCAGCTACAGCGATCTTAGGGGCAGGAATCGAAAAAGAAGGCGACATTCTAAACATAGCAGGAAGTAATGAAATATGTACTATCTTAACTGAGAAGCCGATTGTAAGCGATGGATATTACTTGAGAAACAGTCTATATGAGAATAAGTGGCAAATATTCAGCATCAATATCGGCGGCTTCGCAATAGAGTGGTTCAGAAAGCAGTTTTATCAAGAAATGGATAAGAAGTATTTTTACACCAAACACTTGACAGGCTTAGCAGAGCGGAGATTTGCACAATTCTATCAATCATCAAGTGAACGGTTTAAGCCCTACCTTGCCGGAGATAGGCATAGCCTGGAAAAGAAACAAGGGAGTTTTACCGGTTTAACCTTAGGGACTACAAGAGACGATATGCTATTAGCAGTCTTGTTGGGAGTTCATGAGCCGATTCTTCATAACATAAAGGTTGCAGGAGAGTTTCTGGACCTGAACAAGCAGATTGTTGTGACAGGTGGACTTTCCGAGTGCCCCTATTTGTATATCAAAAGGCAAATACTGAATGGCTTTGAGCTTAAGTTTCAAAGGAGGAGCACTACCACGGGTAATGGCAAGCTTGCACTACGCGGATTAGAGATGGGTAATAGCTGACGAATCGATAAACTTCAACGAAAAAGCCTTATGAAAATCCCTTTTTTTGTACATATTTTACCTTTCTAACGATGCGTGCCTCTGACCGAACTAAGTTGACAAAATTTCACGTGAAAGAAGGAATTCGCTAAGCAATGGCATATATATAACAATGACATCGATGTCATAAGGTGAAGAAGAAAGGCAATTGGTGCTTCAGGAGGCAGAAGGGTGCGAGGTAGGAGTACTATCTACGACGTAGCGGAGCTGGCCGGTGTATCTGCAAAAACGGTCTCACGAGTTATAAACAACTCATCCCTGGTTGCACCTGGAACCAGGAGAAAGGTTTTAGCAGCCATTGCTGAACTTGACTTCCATCCTGATTCTGCAGCAAAAGGCCTTCGCCAGCGGCGCAGAAAATCAGTAGGCCTGGTTATCCCTTATGGCAGCGACTTTGTATTCCAAGACCCAGGGATGTGGGCTCAGGCAAACGGAGCTCACAGAGCGCTTTCCGAACGCGGTTACGACCTGGTTTTGGCTGTGCCTCAAACCAAGGAACTGGTGTTGCATGAGCTCAGCAGGCTCACTAAGAACCGCACTGTAGACGGGGTAATCCTGTACGCCATGGAAGGCGTGGAGGCGCTGGTTAAGGAATTTGACCGGCTCAAGATTAGATATGTGTCGCTCTCAGTGTGCTATTCAGGACAGGATTATAACTTTGTAGAAACGGATTCATCATACGTGTCTCACCTGGCTACCAGGTACATGATTACCCAGGGCGCAAGGCGTATCGGATTGATTCGCGAGCCGGAAGGGTTTTTCCATGCGGATAAAGCCACCGCTGAGGAGGGTTACCACCGTGCGCATCTGGAGGCCGGCTTGCCGGTGGACAGGTCTTTAATACTTGCAGGCGACTACTCGATAGTATCAGGGTATGAACGGACGTGCCAGCTCTTAAGAGATTATCCTGACATTGACGGAATCCTCTGTATGAGCGATCCGATGGCAATGGGAGCCCTCAGGGCATTGAGAGAGCATGGGTTAACCCCCGGCGTTGACATTGACTTTGTTGCAGGTGACGATTTCCCGAGTACCAGAGAGATATGGCCGGGTCTTACGTCAATCAGGACTCCTCTTTACGAACAAGGATACCAAGCAGGAACAATGATAGTGGATTATATAGAATCAGGGCAGAAGATCCCGGGAAGGGTCCTTAAAGGCGAGTTGATAGTGCGTCAGTCAGTCAGATCCCTACACTAGACTGGAAGACTAGACTGGAAGGGAGACGATCCGATGACACGCTTGTCAGGATGGTCCAGAAGAAAGCATGCCACAGCTTACTGGATGATCCTGCCGGCTGTAGTAGCCATGCTTTTGGTGCACTACATACCTATGCTTTGGGGCTTCTATATCAGCGCACATGATGTCAACATCTTCACAATGGTCAACTGGATCAATGCTCCGTTTGTAGGATTCCGAAACTTCATAGACGGCTTGAACCCTGCTACAACCACCGGTGCCCGTGCGTTGAGATCTCTCGTCAATATTACAGTCTATTCCATCGTAGCTATAGGTGCAGGCTACGTAATAGGCCTTGCAGTAGCAATCCTCCTTAACCAGAACTTCCGGGGGAGGACCTTAATGAGAGGCCTAATTCTCCTTCCCTACATCACACCTGACTCTGTAGCATATAACGTTTGGAAATTCATCTTCCAGTCAAGAATAGGCCTGCTTAACCGCTATCTTATCCAGTGGAATCTTGTGTCGGAGCCTCCTATCTGGCTGATAGGGCCTCCTGCGCTCTGGTCAGTAACGATCGCAAGCATATGGAAAGGCTGGCCTTTTGCAGCTCTTATCCTTCTTGCAGCTTTGCAGAAGATCCCGCAGGAGCTTTACGAGGCTGCCCGCGTAGACGGTGCTACAGCCTGGCAGCAGTTTACAATGATTACAATGCCGCAGCTTCGAACAGTATCTGTAATGCAGATCCTCATGTCAATACTGTGGAATTTCAATGCATTCAACCAGTTCTACATAATGCTCGGGCGTGACCCGGGCATTGCAGCGGAAGTGCCGTCCACGCTCATACTCAGGGAGGCTTTTACTAACCTGAAATACGGGATAGGTTCTGCTTTGTCAATAGTGTTGATGTTGATTCTCCTGGTGATCACCACGGTGTACCTGATTGCCCTGCGCGGTACTGCAGGTGCGGAGGAGATTTAGCGATGAAAGGACGCAAGATGCGTGCCCGTTCAGCCAAGGTGATAAAGCAAGCCCTGATCTATCTGGCTGTGCTGCTTGTGGCACTGGTAGTCTTGATGCCGTATGCCTGGATGGTATCAGGCTCGTTTAAAGAGACGCTGGAGCTGCAATCATCTGATGTTACCGTAGAGCATCTTAAGCCGTCCTGGATTCCTAGGAATCCCACCTTGCGCAACTATCGAGAAGTCAACCAAACCGTCCCTATGCTGAGATATTTTAAGAACTCAATCATCATCAGCCTCGGGACTATGGTAGCATGTACGGTGATAGCGCTGCCTGCTGCTTATGCTCTGTCCAGATTCAATTTCCGCGGACGCGGTGTATATACAGTCTCAGTGCTGGCCACGCAGATGCTGCCGGGAATACTCTTTCTGATACCGTATTACCTGATATTTACCACGATCACGCGGCATACCGGTATTCCGCTGAGAGACACCTACGGAGGAATGATATTCACCTACACATCTTTTGCCTTGCCTTTTTCCATAGTCATGCTGAGGAGCTATCTAAACGGCATTCCCCTTGAAATCGATGAACAAGCTATGATAGACGGATGCACGCGACTCAGGGCTCTTTGGACTGTGATTGTCCCCCTTGCAACTCCCGGCATTGCGGCAGTGGCAATCTACGCATTCATCATGGCCTGGAATGAAGTGCTGTTTGCGTCTGTGCTCACAGGCAGGTCCACCAGGACTGTGGCTGTAGGCATCATGGATTACGTGACAGCTACAGGGGCTAACTGGGGAGGCATGATGGCTGCATGTATCGTCATCAGCATCCCTGTGCTCATACTGTTTACGTCTATGCAGAGGTATATCGTAGAAGGGTTGATCGCAGGAGCCACTAAAGGTTAAGCGCCGGATTGGTGACTACTAAATGTGAAGGATCAGATCGTTGATCCCTAAAGGCTAGGCGTCTGATTGTGAATCTCAAAACCCGAGAAGTCCGGAACCCGGGGGTGATACGCATAGAGCCAGATCACGCTGTCGTTGGAAGGCTTGTTTCACGTGACCTGTTTTTGGATTCTGAACGCGCGGAAAAACCGACAACCCAATACCTAATAACCAAAAAGGAGGTTCATAGGTAATGAAACGGTTAGTGTGTCTCGTTGTGGGGGTTGTTTTCTTATTCGGTTTGATGACATCGATGACATTTGGAGCGCCTCGTGAGATCACTTTCTGGTTGATGCCTAATGCGCCGGATGATGTGCACACAGAGTGGTTGGATGCCAAAGTGGAAGAGTTCAAGAAGGAGACAGGGATCACTGTCCACTACGAAGTGATCGGGTGGGGTGATGCCTGGACAAGGCTTGTCACTGCGATTACAGGCGGTGAAGGGGCGGACGTAGTCCAGGTGGGCACCACGTGGAATCCGCAGCTCGCAGCTATGCAGGGTCTTAAGAAGATCGATCCTTCCGAATTCGGAGGAGTAGCCGCTTTCATGCCGGCAAACTACGAGTCCACTACGTATAAAGGCGAGTGCTTCGGAGTGCCGTGGTTTGCTGAGACCCGCTGCCTGTTCTACAACACTGACCACTTTGCCGAAGCAGGTGTGGAGCCTCCCAACACGTACGATGAGCTTGTTGAGGTAGGGAAGAAGCTGGTAGAGGTTCGCGGTTCAGGGACTGCTATCGCAATCGCAGGAAACCAGGCTTGGGACCTCCTGCACAACTGGGCCATACTGCTCTGGGCCTGGGGCGGAGACCTTACAAGCCCTGATTACAAGAAAGCAACGTTTAACAGCCCTGAGGGAATCGACGCCATGAACTGGTACGTGGACCTCGTCCGGACCGGCCTTGCGTCCAAGTCCTGCGCCGAGTACACCCAGCCTGACGCAGACGCTGCCTTCATCAACGGCAACGTCTCAATGGCGTTCATGGGTCCGTGGAACATTGCAGGCATAGAACACGACAACCCGACCCTTAACTTCGGTGTGGTTGAACCTCCTCTCGGTCCCAAGGCGCGTGCTGCGTTCTCAGGCGGAAGCAACCTTGCAATCCTTGCGGGCACCAAGGCTGAGGAAGATGCAAAGGCATGGATCAAGTTCCTCCTGAGAAAGGATAACCTCGTATCCTACACAGCTGACCTTACCTACATGTTGCCATCGGCTGTGGAAGCGTTTGACGACCCGGCTTTTGCCACAGACAAGTATAAGCCGTTCAAGGCAGCGCTTGAATACGCCACTGCATATCCTCCGCTGGGCGTGTGGGGTACAATAGAAAACGACATAACAGTGGCGTTTAAGGCGATCTTCACCGACTATGTCACAGGGCAGCTGGGTGAGGACGGTGTGAAGAAGCATCTGGACGATGCAGCTCAAAAGGTCGATGCTGCATTGGCGCAAGAGAAGTAATGGAGGATCGGTAAACTCACGTGTGACAGTATAACAGAGAAACCGGAGGAGAACGCTTTATGCCGTACTACACATCTTGCCACAAGCTTGGTTCAGGGGTGCCGTTAGGAGGTATAGGAGCAGGGAAGATCGAGATATTCCCTGACGGGACGCTTTCCAACTTCACACACCAGAATAACTGGGAGAACCCGACTGGGATAACAGGCGGCCTGAACCATGTGGACGCACGCGTCGGCCATCACTTCGCAGTCTGGACGTCAAGAAGCGTCCTGGGGTCAGATCCTGTAGCGCTGCTTCTTCACACAGAAGATATTGCAGGGCTACCGCATGTAAGGGAGATTGAGTACTCGGGCGAGTATCCTTTTGCAAAGCTAAATTATATAGATCCCGCTCTCCCCATAGAGGTGCGGCTGGAAGCGTTCTCCCCGGTAGTGCCGGGCAACTTGAAGATGTCAGCCATGCCTGTGGCTGTATTCATGTTCACTTTGACAAACAAAGATGCATCGTCAAGTGTGGATGCGGCAGTTATGGCGACTGCGAGAAACACTGTAAGCTCATGGAATGTCGGGAGATACAACCAGGTAGTCTCTGAAGGGGATGTGAGGGGAGTCTTGTTTAGATCGGACTCCCCGCTCCCAACTGATAAAGCGTCAGGGACGGTCTGCCTTGCAACATGTGCCTCGGCGGGTGAGGCCGGCTACGATCATGCATGGAACCTTAAGGTGGCAGACCCCTTTATCCTCACTCTCAAGAACATGAACCTTGCTCCATGGGATCATTTTTCACGTACAGGCAACTTGCCATCGAAGGATTGGGGATCTTCACCTGTATCACCTATAGTTCAAGGTGAGGGCATGGAGCTCGCGGGTGCTATTTCCGTTCGGACTGTGCTTGGGCCCGGCGAAACTAAGACTATACCGTTTGTTCTTGCATGGCATATGCCGAATTCTTATTTCGGGCACGTGTACGAAAAAGACTACGCTGATGCGTTCGAGGTTGCAGAAGCCGCCTTCCGCGACCTGGATAGCATCTATGAAGGTGCCCGAAGATGGGAAGTCTGTCTTTCCGAGGCTCTGACCGGGGTGGATAAGGTCCAGCGTCTAGGGGAACATCCCGGAGCTTCTGCAAGCAGCGGTTTTTCTCGCTATATGCCTGCCTGGCTGGATGATGCGCTTAGGAATAACCTCTATGTCCTTTCATCAGGGAGTTGGTGGGACAGGGAAGGCAGGTTCGCTCTGTTTGAAGCATCGAGAACATGTCAGCTCATGAGCACAGTGGATGTCCTCTATTATGCCAGCGTACCTGTGTCATGGTGCTATCCCGAGCTCGAGGAGTCATGCATTATTCAGGTGGCGAACGCACAGCGCGATGACGGATATATCCCTCATGACCTCGGAAGAGGCAGGATTGACTGCCCTAGCGACGGCACAACCGCACCGCCCAGGTGGAAAGACCTGTGTCCTAAGTTTGTGCTTATGGCTTACCGCGATGTAATGTGGTGGGGAGGAGGGAGGCTCCTTAAGCGCCTGTACGGCCCGGTGAAGAGGGCTATGGAGTGGGCTGTCAGAAGTGACCGGAACGGAGACTATCTTCCTGACAATGAAGGCGCTGACCAAACCTTCGATAACTGGAGCTTTGAAGGTGCGAACTCTTACACGTCAAGCATCTATCTTGCAGCACTCCTGGCTTGCGAGAGGATGGCTGAATCCATGGGAGATTCAGCTTTCAGCAAGGAGCTGAGAGAAAGGTTCGTCCTTGGGCAGGGATCCTTTGAAAAGCTGTTGTGGAACGGCAGGTACTATCGAGCGGCAGCATCTTGCGAAAAGAAGACTATGCAGCAGGACGCCTGCACAACAGGGCAGCTTAACGGGCAGTGGTACGCGCACCTGCTCGATCTGGGCTATATCGTTCCTCGAGAGCACGTTGTATCTGCAGTCAGCACAATGCTTGAAATGAACGGATCGGTTTCACCCTTTGGAGCGGTAAACGCGGTGCTTCCTGACGGCAGTGTAGACAGGGCGAATTCCCATTCAGGGAACGTCTGGCCCGGGGTAACCTATGCCCTTGCTTCTCTTGCGATTTATGAAGGAATGGTGGATGAAGGTCTTGAGCTGGCCCGAAAGGTCTGGGCCCATATCACGGACAATGTGAAAAACCCCTGGGATCAGCCGGATGTCATAGACTCAAGAACAGGTAAGTACGGTTTCGGTGACCATTACATGCGCAACATGGTCATATGGGCACTTGCCTTTGCCTTGTCCAAGCACGACCCAGGCGTGAGAGCAGCCCTTGATGCGCTGAAAGGCAAGGTCTAGCGAGGCTTAGACTTTATAGTTTGTGACGAGGATCTCACTGAGCGGCCCGCGGCTGTCAGCTTTTGAGTTGATGGATCTCTTTGCTTGTACCCTGTGGATATTGAATCCCTTATATAGCCGGTCGAAGAAATCATCGCGAGGATCCGCATTGCGCGGGTCTGAGTTGCTCAGCATAAGAAGAGCCCTGCGGTCATCCATCTTCCGATAGAAATCCGCAAGTGCAATCTGGTCTTCGTCTGTGAAATCCTGCTTGCTGTAGGATGTAAAGCTGGATGTGGTATTAAGGGGCCTGTACGGGGGATCGAAGTATACGAAGCTTTCGGAATCTATATAGTCTGACGCCTTCTTGTAGTCTCCGTGTAAGATCGTGACCTTCTTTAGAAGTTCGCTTGCTGCGGTCAGGTTTTCCGCATCACAAATGGTGGGGTTTTTGTAATCGCCGAAGGGGACGTTGAAACCTCCGGATTTATTCACGCGGTACAAGCCGTTGAAGCAGGTCTTGTTCAGGAAAATAAACCATGCCGCCTTTTCAAGGTCGACCTCTTCGTCATAGGTCTTTCTCGCGTTATATACTTTGCGGACGCTGTAATATGTCTTCTTTCGGGCATATTTATCCTGCGTAAGATAATTATCTTCCATGTCCTTAAGTATGGCGATTAGGCCCTCAACATGGTCCCTGACTGCCTTGTAGGTATTGATAAGGTCCCGGTTTATGTCGAGGATAACCGCATCTTTCACGGGGTACAGTTGAAGGACATCAAACAGCACAGCTCCTCCGCCGACAAAAGGCTCGACATAGCGCCTTATCTTGCCGGCTGCAAGTTCATTTGGGTAGAAGTCCCGGAATGTGGGGAGGAGTTGTCCTTTTCCGCCTGCCCATTTAATGAAAGGTTGGCTGTGGGGAACTGTCTTTTCAATCAATGCTGTTCTCTCCAGATCGAACTCTCTATTATACTTCCAACACTGCTCTACTGTATGCTTCTGATATTGCTGTTACGCTTCGGATATTGCTTTTAGCCTTCTCTGATATTACTTTCTTCGGTTCACTTCTAAAGCTAACTCGAGAGTCCAAGGTTGCCGCGTTACTTCGAGCTTAAAGGCTGCCGCCTTACTTCAAACTTAAGCGGCACATCGAAAAAACAGCCGGCCGGATGGCAAGATCGAACTCCCGATTCCGGTCGGCTTGTTTTCTTTTGATCTCATATTTCACGTCAAAGTCACTGAGTGTATTTCACGTCATTACCGTTAGATTGTCCACAATCAGTAGCTGGTAAAGAACTGCACTGCTTGCTTGTCGGGATGAGGTTCTTGTGTATACGTCTTTGGACCGGATGACTTTTTCTCCGGCGATCTCGGCTCCCGCGGCAGTTCCGTAGCCTTCTGTAATTCAACTACTTTGTCAGTGAATGAGTTGTTACCATTAATATGCGTGCTATGTTGGAAAACCTGTCCCCTTGTAGTTTTGTCGATTACTGTGCTTCCGTCTTCAGATGATATACGGTTATAGTTGAGATATCCATAATACAATCGGCCGGATGGGTGGACTATGAGGTTTTCCGTTTCTATGTCCCCATCCACAAGCCCGGCAATTTCAACTTCTTTTGCTGTGATTCTTCCGTACAGGCTTCCGGAAGGGGTGATTACCACTTTTCGTGCGTTGTTAATGTCTCCCCTGATAAGACCGTGGATCTCAATTAAACCGGGATACTGAGACGGTTCGTCTCCCAAGAACGCTTTAGTAATCAATTCGCTGATTCCCATTGAGGATCACCCTTCGGTCTTTTCTTCTACTTCAGGCTGGACCTCCTCAATTTCGCACACGTTAGCTTCAATAGTTTCAAAGGCTTCTGCTCTGTCCACCGGTTTCCACAACCAATTGCCCCAGTTCAAGTAACCGCG
>Ga0209204_1000910_pt1 | contig 30221 bp, 19 predicted proteins | sample AD_JPNMR2_MetaG_FD_184425 | JGI IMG/M metagenome (GOLD analysis project Ga0209204, IMG submission 184425) | Active sludge microbial communities of municipal wastewater-treating anaerobic digesters from Japan - AD_JPNMR2_MetaG (SPAdes) (version 2) | ecosystem: Engineered > Bioreactor > Anaerobic...
TCCAAGACTGCCAATGGTAAGTATTCGGTCTGCACCGTCTTTGATGGACCGGAGGGGAACATTCGCTTTCGGCGCACCGAGCACACCTGGAAGAACGGGCGCTGCGTGTTCTGCGGCGCCAACGAGGAAAACTACGCCCGCGGCGAGGAGCTGGAAACCCACGCCTATGAGTTTATCCACACCGAAAACCCGCAGGAGGTTTTTGATATGAAATTCGATGTCATCATCGGCAATCCGCCGTATCAGTTGAGTGATGCTGGATATGGGAGAAGTGCATCACCGATATATCATCATTTTGTTAAACAAGCTAAAAAACTAAACCCGCGCTTTCTTGTGATGATTATTCCTTCCAGGTGGTTCGCAGGGGGTAAGGGGCTCGATGAGTTCAGGACAGAAATGCTCAACGATGACCGGATACGAAAGCTCGTAGATTACGAAAACAGCGCTGATGTTTTTCCCGGCGTGGATATAGCCGGTGGTATATGCTACTTCCTCTGGGAACGAGATTCGCATGGACCTTGCGAAGTAACCAACTTCTACAACGGACAGCCTGTTGTTTCCAAGCGGCAGCTCAATGAATTCCCTGTTTTCATCCGTCATAGCCGAGCAATACCGATAATTCGGAAGGTACTTGCCAAGAACGAGAATGGAGGAAAACGATTGAGTGAAGTTGTTTCTCCGTCAAAACCATTTGGCATTCGAGGTCATTACATTCCTAGAGATAAGGGGATACCATGCTGGTTCAAGCAACGTATCGGTCTGAAATTCGCTGATCCTCATGATGTCAAAGATGATAATAATCTATTGAATAAATGGAAGCTGCTTATACCCCCGTATCCAATCGCAGGCCAAACTGATTTTTCAAAGCCAATTGCCTTCTACTATGAGGCAAATACACGGGTCGCAAAACCGGGTGAGTGTTGTACCGAATCCTGGTTGGTTGCAGGAGCTTTTGACACGAAAAAAGAAATTCTGTCCTTTAAATCTTACCTATTTACAAAAATCGTCAGGTTTCTATTACTTCAGACGGTTATCTCTCAACACGTTACAAGGGAATATTTTTGCTTTGTTCCCGACTTGGGGAAATACGAAGGGATTTATACCGATGAAATGCTGATGAAACGATGGGGCATCACAAAAGAAGAATTTGAGTTCATCGAATCGAGAATACGAGACGTTGGAGAAAAGGAGGGCACAGTAAACCACGACGAGGAGCCCGCCGATGACTAACGATCTTCCCGCTACCCACTACCAGCAGCTCAAGGCGCAGATTGGGGAGTTGCTGCGTGAGGGCCGGGTGCAGGCAGGCCGTGCAGTCAACACCATTCTCTTGCAGACCTATTGGCAAATCGGGCGGCACATTGTGGAGTTCGAGCAAAAAGGCAACATTAAGGCCGAATACGGCAGCGAGCTGCTCGACCGTTTGTCAAAAGACCTCACGGCGGAGTTCGGCAAGGGCTTCAGCCGGTCAAACCTGGTGTATATCCGCAAGTTTTATCTCGCCTTCCCAAAAAGTGAGACACTGTCTCACCAATTGACCTGGAGCCATTATTTTGAAATCCTCAAGGCTGATAATGACCTCGAAATCAGTTTCTATGTCAAGCAATGCGAAAAGGAAAACTGGAGCGTGCGGGAGTTAAAGCGGCAGATGAAAAGCATGCTCTTTCACCGTCTGGCATTGAGCAAGGATAAAACCGGCGTACTGGAGATTGCTCAAAAAGGCAGCGAGGTGGAGAAAGCCGCGGATTTAATCAAAGACCCATATATATTCGAGTTTCTTGGAATTCAGCCAAAGGAACAATATTTGGAAGGGGAACTGGAGCAAAGGCTTATTCAAAATCTCGAACTGTTTTTGCTGGAATTGGGCAAGGGGTTTGCCTTTGTGGGCAGGCAATACAAAATCTCTCTGGCCAATCGGCATTTTTATGTGGATCTGGTGTTTTACCATCGCATTTTGAAATGTTTTGTGCTCATCGACCTCAAGCGCGGCGAGATTGATCATACCGACATCGGGCAGATGAACCTATATCTAAACTATTTCGCCAAAGAAGAAAATGTGGAAGGCGATAATCCGCCCATCGGCATCGTGCTGGGCGCATACAAAGATCGTATTTTGGTGGAATATGCAACGCAGAACATCACCAACCAGCTATTTGTGAGCAAATATCAGCTGTATCTGCCGGATAAAAAGCAGTTGCAAACAGAACTTGAGAGGCTTTTGAGCGATGGCTAATCAAGAATTCTTCCCCCAGCGCCCTAAGGTCGAACCAAAGATCTACGCCTACGAGGATACTAACCCGCAGTATGCGGGACTTCTGAAGGTCGGCTACACGACCAAGAGCGCTGCGGAGCGTGTGGCGGAGCAATATCCCACAGCCAGACCGGGCCAACCGCCCTATCGTATTGTGTTAGAAGAGCTGGCCATCCGCAGCGACGGCACGACCTTTACCGATCACGACGTGCACCGAATGCTTCAAATCAACGGGATTCGAAAGAAAAGAGGGGAATGGTTTCGGTGTACGGTCGAACAGGTGAGATCGGCCGTCCATGCCGTCCGGAACGGTCAGCTTTATGAGGAACAGCGTTCGCTCCACTTCACAATGCGGCCGGAGCAGGAGGCGGCGGTGAAAAAGACCATGGCCTACTTCCAGAGCTATCGCCGGGATAACGACAAGCCGCCGCATTTTCTGTGGAACTGCAAGATGCGGTTCGGCAAGACGTTTGCGGCGTATCAGCTGGCCAAGAAAATGGGCTGGAAGAAGGTGCTGGTGCTCACCTTTAAGCCGGCGGTACAGAGCGCCTGGGAGGAAGACCTGAAGTGTCATATTGATTTTCAGGGCTGGCAGTTTATCAAGCCCGGCGGGCCGATTACCTGGGAAACCGCTGATAAAAGCAAGCCGATCGTCTGCTTCGGCTCCTTTCAGGATTATCTCGGCCGCAATCCGAGCACCGGCGGCATCAAAACGAAAAACGAATGGGTCCACGCCACGAACTGGGACTGCGTGATCTTCGACGAATACCATTATGGCGCCTGGCGGGAGAAGGCCCAAGACCTTTTCGAGGCGGAAGACGAGCAGGAGCGGAAGGCCGCGGAGGGAGAGGATCTCGATACCTTTGATGAAGAGTTCCTGCCGATTACCTCCGATCATTATCTGTACCTTTCCGGGACGCCGTTTCGGGCCATCGCCACGGGGGAATTCATCGAGGAGCAGATTTACAACTGGACGTATTCCGACGAACAGAAGGCCAAAGAGGGATGGAAAGGAGACGGCAATCCGTATGCGTCGCTGCCGCGGATGGTTCTGATGACGTATCAGCTGCCGGACGCCATCCGGGAAGTGGCGATGAAGGGTGAGTTTAACGAGTTCGACCTGAATGTCTTCTTCTCGGCGGAAGGCCTGGACGCAAACGCAAAGTTCAAATATGAAGATGAAGTCCAGAAGTGGCTGGATCTGATTCGCGGGGCACATCTGCCGACTCAAATCGACCTCCTGAAGATGGGCGGTCAGAAACCGCCGCTGCCGTTTTCGGATATGCGTCTTCTGGAGGTGCTTTCGCATACCGTCTGGTTTCTGCCGAGTGTGGCCTCGTGCTATGCGATGCGGAATCTGCTGGCCAAGAGACAAAACAAGTTCTACCACGATTACAAAGTCATCGTGGCGGCCGGGGCCGCTGCGGGCATCGGCGTTAAGGCGCTGGAGCCGGTACTGAATGCGATGGACGATCCGCTGAAGACGAAAACCATTACCCTGACCTGCGGAAAACTGATGACGGGCGTTACGGTGCGCCCGTGGACGGGCATCTTCATGCTGCGAAACTGCTCCAGCCCAGAAACTTATTTTCAGGCGGCCTTTCGCGTGCAGAATCCATGGACGGTCCGGAATCCCGACGGGCAGTCGCCGAATGAGGAACTGATTCTGAAGAACGAATGTTATGTCTTTGATTTTGCTCCAGAACGGGCATTACGGCAGATTTTTGAATACAGCTGCCGTCTGAATCTTGACGAGGACAATCCAGAAAAGAAAGTCGAAGAGTTTATCCAGTTTCTGCCGGTGCTGGCCTATGACGGCAGTTCCATGAAGCAGATTGACGCTGCCGGTGTGCTCGATATGGCCATGAGCGGGACCACGGCAACCCTCCTGGCCCGCCGCTGGGAAAGCGCCCTCTTAGTAAATGTGGATAACAACACTTTGCGGCGGCTGATGAACAACGAACAAGCGATGAAAGCGCTGATGAGCATTGAGGGGTTCCGAAATCTCAATCAGGATATCGAGATCATCCTCAACAAGTCTGAAGCCGTGAAAAAGACCCAAAAAGAGACAAATGACAAAACACTTCCTGAGGAGAAAAAACGCGAGCTAACCGAAGAGGAAAAGGAATTCAAGACCAAGCGGAAACAAATTCAGGAAAAGCTCATCAAGTTTGCCACGCGGATTCCTGTTTTTATGTATCTGACAGATTATCGGGAAAAGACGCTTCGGGATGTGATTACAAAACTGGAGCCGGGCCTTTTCAAGAAGGTGACCGGACTGACGGTGAAGGATTTTGAACTGCTGGTAAGTCTGGGCGTGTTTAATGGGCCGCTCATGAATGAGGCGGTGTATAAGTTTAAGCGATATGAGGACCCCAGCCTGCTTTACACAGGCATCAATTGTCACGAGGAAGAAAAGGTCGGGCTGTATGATACGGTCTTAAGTGCGGAAGAGTATCGAAGGCTGTCGGGACAGAGAGAATAGGCGGCCGTTAGAAAATAAGATGCGGGGCCTATGGGAGGGGGAGGGCATGTGAGCAGGGAAAGAAGAAGGCAGAAGACGGCGGAGAAATTTTGAATGTCTGATTTTGAATTTTGAACCCGCTCCCCCTTGGCAGGGGGAGAGCTATTCATTTTTGCTTTGGGGGACTTTCCCTTGGGAGGGGGAGAGTTTTTTTCTGCGGATTTGTTTTCCACGGGCTTTCGGCTGCGGGCAGCAAAACGCACAGAAGGCAGAAAAGGGATTTTCGACTTTCGGGTCGAGGGGCGAGCGGAAAAAGGGCTTGCAAAGCGGAAGGGATTGAGGATACTGGAAGGGTCCGAGCGAATGAAGAAGAAGTGTCTGTGCGAAAGGACCCAAGGCGATGAGAAAGACGGCGAAAGGAAAAGAAAGGCGCGGGGGGCGCGGGCTGTCGATGTCGGCGCGTGCGGTGCATGCGGGAGAGCCGCGGAAGCGGTATGCAGATTCGATTACGACGCCGATCGTGCAGACGTCGACGTTTGTGTTTGCCGACAGCCGGGAGATTGAACGATATACCCGCGGGGGCAAGCAGCGGTACGAGTACGGTCGGTACGGAAACCCGACGGCCACAATCGCAGAACGGCGGCTGGCAGACCTGGAGGGGGCGGAGGACTGCGTGGTGTTCTCGTCGGGGATGAGCGCGATTACAACGACGATTCTTTCGCTGGTGCAGTCGGGCGACCATATCGTGATTACGGACGACAGCTACAAGAAGACGCTGGAGTTCTGCCGGTCGTATCTGAAGCAGTTCGGGATCGGGTGCACGATTGTGCCGTTCGGGGATTATGCGGGGCTGGAGAAGGCGATTCGGAAGAATACGCGGTTTATCTTTTCGGAGTCGCCGACGAATCCGTATCTGAATATTTTTGATCTGGTGAAGCTGAAGGGGATTGCGCGGCGGCACGGGGTGCTGACGCTGATCGACAGCACGTTTGCCACGCCGCTCAACCAACGTCCGCTGGAGTTCGGGATCGATCTGGTGCTGCACAGCTGCACGAAGTATCTGGCGGGGCATAATGATATTCTGGCCGGGGCGGTGCTGGGACGGACGGAGCTGGTCAGCCGGATCCGCGACCTGCATAAGTCGATGGGCGGGACGATCGACCCGCACTGCTGCTATCTGCTGCTGCGGGGGATGAAGACGTTTCCGCTGCGGGTGGCCAAACAGAATGAGACGGCGCTGAAGGTGGCACGGTATCTGGAGGGACATCGGAAGATCCGGCGGGTGTATTATCCGTTTCTGGAGAGCCATCCGCATTATGCGGTGGCGAAAAGCCAGATGAGCGGGGGCGGCGGGGTGGTGACGTTTGAGACGAAGGGGACGCTGCGGGCGGCCAAGCGGTTTCTGGATGCGCTGCGGCTGTGCTATATCGGGCCGAGTCTGGGGGGCGTGGAGACGCTGATTACGCATCCGGCACTGGTCAGCTATTACGACTATTCGCGGAAGGAGCGGTACGAGCTGGGGATAACGGATACGCTGTTTCGGCTGGCGGTGGGGATTGAGGACGCCGAGGATATTATTGCGGACCTGGAGCGGGGGCTGAGGAAGCTGTAAGAGGCCCGAAAATTGAAGCTCGAAATCCGAAAAAGAAGAATCCGGAGGAAGAGGGTCAGGGGTTGAGGACGAGGGCGGCGGCGCCGGTGATGCGGCTGTGTTTGACGGCCAGGAGGGCTTCATTGACCTGCTCGAGCGGGAAGGCGGTCACTTCGGCCTTGAGACCGATTTGGGCGGCGATGCGGAGGAATTCGCTGCCGTCGGCATAGGTGACGTTGGCGGTGCTTTGGATGGTGCGTTCGGACCAGAGCAGCTCGGCATAGTCCATCGGGGGGATGGGGTCGATTTTGCGGATGGCGTTGATGACGAGCTTGCCGCCTTTTTGGAGGTTTCGCAAAATCAGGGGGATGGCCTGGCCGATCGGCGTAAAATCGATGACCTTGTCCATTTTTTGCGGGGGATTGTCTTCGGTATGGCCCGCCCAGTCGGCCCCCAGCCGGAGGGCCTGCTGCTGATGCTCCCGGTCGCGGCTGAAGGCAAAGACCCGACAGCGGGGATACAGGGCCCGCAGGACCTGGATGGTCAGGTGGGCGGAGGCCCCAAAGCCGAAGAGGCCGACGATTTGGCCGTCTTCAATTTGACAGAGCCGCAGGGCGCGATAGCCGATGACGCCGGCACACAACAGCGGGGCTGTGTGCAGGTCATCCAGCGAGGGCGGAAGCAGATGGGCGAAGGCGGCCGGGACAGTCATCCGCTCGGCGTATCCGCCGTCGGCATCCAGGCCGGTCCAGAGGGCTTTTTCGCAGAGATTTTCCAACCCGCGGGTGCAGAAGGAGCAGGTGCGGCAGGATTTCCACAGCCAGGTGACGCCGACGCGGTCGCCGATTTGGAAGCTGCCGACGCGGGGACCTTTGGCAATGACACGGCCGACAACCTGATGGCCGAGGATGCGGGGAAGCCGGGACACGGGAAGACGGCCTTCGATTTCATCCAGTTCGGTATGGCAGACGCCGCAGACGCTCACCTCCAGGAGCAGTTCGTCCTCGGCGGGCTGCGGGTCGGGCATTTCGAGCAGACGGACGGGCCTTTGCTCGACGGGGGCAATTTCAGTGAGGGCGGCGGCTTTCATCTTGCAGCTCCTTTAGGGCGGCGGCGAAGGTCTCATAGGCGGGCCGGTCATACAGACAGAAGACGACCCGCTGAAGAGAGGTTTGGGGATTGTTTTGGAGGAAATCGCGGGCGGTTCGGAGCAGAATGCGGGCGCAGCGGTCGATGGGATAGCCGAAGATGCCGGTGCTGATGGCGCAGAAAGCGATGCTTTGGAGACGGTGTGTGTCAGCAACCTTGAGGGAGCTCAGGGCGGCCTGCTCGAGTTTGCGGTCTTCATCGCCCTCGCCCATTCGGGGGCCCACGGCGTGGATGACATAGCGTGCTTTGAGATTGCCGGCCCCGGTCAGAACCGCCCCGCCGACGGGTATGGGAGCTTTCTGATCACATTCCTGCTGGATGGATGGACCGCCCTTTCGGCGGATGGCCCCGGCCACACCGCCGCCTAAAATCAATCGAGAGTTGGCGGCATTGACGATGGCATCCGTATCCTGTTCGGTGATGTCGCCCTGCACCAGTTCAATGGTTTTGTCAGCGAACATCCATTTCATATCCGTATTCTCCTGTTTGCAGCCCCCTGCTTTGGCTTTCCTTGTTTTTTCAGCATAACGTTTTTCTTGCTTTTTGGCAAAGGGATTGAGTACAATCCTGTTTTTATCCGAAAAAGAAGGGTTTCGGGGTGTAGCTCAGTTTGGCCAGAGCGCCTGGTTTGGGACCAGGAAGTCGCAGGTTCGAATCCTGTCACCCCGATTGGGAGAATTTGGGGGCGGGCATTCCTTTTGCATATTCCTTTCTCTGTGAACGCAAGAAAGTGCGAATGTCGGGACTTTTTGCGACAATTCTGTAGAAAAGTGAAAATAAAACTACAAAAGTGTCATAAGGATGTGTTTTGATGAAGATTCGCTGTCTTCGCCATGTTCCATTTGAAGACGCCGGAGCCATTGAGGATTGGGCGGTTCATCGGGGATTTCCGCTTTGTTATACCTGTCTGGATGAGAATGAAGGGCTGCCCAGAACGGAAAGTTTTGACTTTCTGGTTGTTCTGGGCGGGCCGATGAATATTTATGAGGAAGAGCAATACCCCTGGCTTGCGGAGGAAAAACAGTTTTTGAAAGAATGTGTCCGGGCCCGAAAAAAGATTCTGGGCATCTGCCTGGGGGCACAGCTGCTGGCCGACGTGTTGGGAGGAAAAGTCTCTGGAAATCCCTTCAAAGAAATCGGGTGGCATCCTGTTCATCTTTCCCGCTCGGCCGAACAATCCCCTGTTTTGCTGCGGATTTTTCCCAAACGCTTTACAGCGTTTCAGTGGCACGGCGACACGTTTCATATCCCGCCGGGCGGACTGCGCTGGGCGGAAAGCAGCGCCTGTCAAAACCAAGCTTTTCAATATGGACAGAACATTATCGGTCTCCAATTTCACCTTGAGTACACGAGAAAGAATATCGAGAACATGCTATATTACTGCTCCGATGAAATTATCGACTCCCCTTTTATCCAAAAACCCTCAATTATTCGAAAAGGATATGACTATCTTCCTCAAATGAACGCTATGCTGTTTCGGTTTTTGGACGAATGGCTCGCACAGTCCCCTGTGCCCTCCTAACAACTCCAAAAAGGTGCATTCCCCACCAGCCAGATTTTTTATCTCCTTTTCTATCAAGCACTTGAAGACAAAATATTTCCTGTTTTTTAATTTGACTTGACAAGTTTTTCCGACAAAGATAATATAAAGTAAACGTTTACTGGAAGTTTGTCATAAAAATACAAAGCCAAGGATGTGCCTGAAAAACGGAGTAAGGCCTTTTTTTTCATCGGGTTCAGTAAACGTTTACTGAAAAAAGCGAGGGAAGGCGAGGGAAAACCGAACCATGGCCAAGAAACGCACCTCTATCCCGACGGTCCGCGAGATAGCCAGCCACTGCGGAGTCAGCAACGCCACCGTCAGCCGTGTTTTGAACGGCAATTATTCCAACGGTTTTTCCGTCCGTGAGGAAGTGCGTCAGCTGATTACCCAGATGGCGGAGGAACTGGGGTATCGGCCCAATCTGGCGGCCAAGAATCTGGTCAAACGTCAAACCAAAATCATCAGCATCATCGGCTACAATACCGTATTCGGCTGGCCGAGCAATATTTACCAGCTGACGACGGAAGAGGCGGTTCGGACGCTCCAGGACCATCAGTACGATGTGTGCTCGACGGCCCCGAATCTGCTGCGGGATGATACGGAACTGCCGCCCTGGCGTGTGGACGGGATTATCGTGATTCAGGAATGCTCGCCGCGGACCATTGAGGAGATGGAGAAAATCCGTCTGCCCTATGTGGTTATCAACGGCCCCCGCGGACCGATGGGCTCGTCTGTGATTCCGGATGACCCCGAGGCCACTCGGGAAGCGATTCGGTATCTGTACGAACTGGGACACCGGCGGATTGCCTATGCCGGACCAACCCCGCAGCACCGCAGGCATTTCAGTATTGAGGAGCGGCATCGGACCTATCTGGAGGAGCTCCAGCAGCGCAAGCTGGACAGCATCAGCGGTCATGAGAAGGTTTTCGAGGACGGGGCTGCGTTTCTGAAGCATGCGGTACTGGAGGAGAAGGCGACGGCGATTCTGGCGTATGACCACGTGGTGGCCCTGAAGATTCTGCATGATGCGCCGACGCTGAATATTTCGATTCCGGAGCAGGTGAGCCTGATGTGCTTTAACGATGAATACCTGTGCGATATCGTCAAGCCGGCCCTGACGACGATTGGAGCGCCATCGCGGGAGATGGGCAAGCTGGCGGCTCAGCTGCTGCTGCGTCAGATTGAACTGCCGCCGGAGGAGCGAAGCGGGCAGACCGTCAAACTCAAACAGCATCTGATTATTCGTTCCTCGACCAGCCGGCCCTGGGGCGCCGAAAGAGCGGAGGGGTCGGGCTGTCTGGAAACGCGGCTGAGCGGATATGACGAAGAAGTGCTGCCCACACAGCCGAAATAAAAGGGTCTGCAAAATTCTCAATATTCGGGTATGGAAACCGAAACGGAAGACGGGTGTCAGGGAAGAAGAAAGGAAGATAAGAGACTGAAAGCGGAGGCATTATGAAGAAGAGAAGAGGAGTTGCAATTCTATTCTTGTGTCTGGCGATGTCGGGGGCGGCCCGAGCGGTCGAAATCATCAATATTGACATCAATAATTACGGCAATGACAGCGCCTATTCAGGGCCTGGCGCCGCGGCAGGCCGTACGGACTGGATTCCCTTCTACGGCGGCTGGGGCATTGCCGTGGGCTCTCAGCGTTCGGCGAATCTGGTCAATCAGGGAGCCGGAGCCGCCGCCAGCACGTATGCCGAGCAGATTTGGATCGGCGATGACGGCCGCGGACACGGCTATATCACCGGCGCCGGCAGCGGGCTGATGGATGACGGGTTTGTCAACACAGGCGGAGCCGGCGGACTGAATGACCCGAACATCGCCTTTATGGGCGAAGGGGCCTACGGCGGAACGTTTGACCTGATTGTGTACGGAAGCCAGGCGGGCACCTTTACGCTGGCGGACGGCAATGACATTCTGGCCAGCAAGTCCGTTACGGGCGGGGTGCCGTCGGGCTTTGTCGAAGGCGGCAACTATGTGGTGTTTCAGAATGTGACGCTGGGCCAACCGAATATGATTCGGCTGTACTATACGAACGTCATCAACGGCCTTCAGCTTGTCAGCCGAAAGACACCCGTGACGATTGAGCCCTCTTCCGACCCGAATGACAATCTGATTGACGCCCGCAATTATGACGTGGCGTTTGATACGAATGCCCGGGGCGGCGAAATCACGATTTATGGGCCGGATTTGGGCAACTATGTCCATTACCTGGACACGGGCGAATATATGATTTATGACCTGTATGTCCCGCAGGAATCGCAGGGCAAGTATCTGCTGTCAGCGGATTTTGTAACGTACTGGGGAGCAGCGGGTCTGAATCTGTATCTGGACAACAAACCTCTGGGCTCTCTGACACAAACTCAGCACCAGGAGGACTCGACCATATACCGGTCCCTGGAAGACCTTCCGGTCAATCTGTTTGCAGGCATTCACGAACTGAAATGGGCCAATACGCAGCTGTACTTTGATGTGGTTCGGCTGCGTCTGACGTATGAGGGGCCGATTTCTCTGGATAACTGCAGCGATGTCTATCTGTATGAACTGGAGCCGGCGGGCGACCTGAACCAGGACTGCCGAGTAGATTTGGAGGATTTGTCGGTTTTGGTCAACAACTGGCTGGTCAATTATGACCCTGAGGCGCAGTAAAACGGCGGAGTGTGACGGGAACCTTATTCGAAGAAGAGGAGATAACCGATGAGCAATCGAATGAAGACAGTTACGGCTTTTTGTGCGGCCCTGCTGATGCTGGCGGCCGCACCGACTTATGCGGTGGTAATCGGAGATTGGGAAGGGACACCGGACGGATGGATTGACTGGGGAAATAAGGAATCGGTTGATTCGGCCAACAATATGCCGTCGAAATATCAGTATGCCTCGATTGGAGCCACACGCGGCAGTCAAAGCTTGAAAGTGATACAGTCCGGATGGGGCCAGAGCTTGTCGATTCAGCTGAACGCCGAGCAGCGTGCGGCTTTTATGGCCGGCGAGAAATTTTCGATTGATATGACGGTGGCAGCCAATGACGGAAGCATCACGGGCGGTTATACACAGATTCATACCGTTTATATGAATGCACCGGGACCCGGCTTTACGGCCGTAGTGACGGACGCGCCGCTGAACTTTTACTGGTGGTCGGGCTCGCCGCAGCGGACCCAGACGCTCGTGGTGGATTATAAGGCGTTTCGAGACCAGATTACCAGCCCGGACTATATTGAGATTGTTTTGGCCCTGAACACGGGCGGCGGCGCCCCGCCGGAGATGTATTTTGACAATGCACAGATTATTCTTCCGCAGACGTACGAAGAACTGGTTCGGCAGGATAATCCGGTGCTGTATCTGAAGTTTGATAAAATCCCGCTGGCGGATTCGTCGCCGAACAACTACTGGGTGCAGCAGCGTACCGGGGCAAGTCTGGCTGCCAACATCGGTATGGGGAATGCCATTTATCTGAACGGCACCTCCAGCGGCTGTGTGGCCGCCTCCAAAATCAATAATCCGAGCTGGGGCGGAACCTACGGGGACCAGTATTCTTTTGCCCCGAATGACATTACGTTTGAGTTCTGGGCCAAGATTGAAATGATGGAACAGTACGGGATGTTCTTCCAGCAGATCGGCCCTTACACCCGAGAAGATTTTGCTCCGGGCTTTGGACAGGCGGGACCGGCCGCAAATACGCTGGGCAATCTTCGAATTCTGAATGGTACAACGGATGCCAACGATCTGGATTTCTGGTATCCGGGGACGGCGACCCCCTCTGACGGCGGATGGCACCATTATGTGGTGACTTACGACGAAGGGTACGGCGGCAATCCGGACCAGATGCAGATTCAGCTGTTCCTGGACGGGCAATTGGTCGGCTCCACGGTGGTTGGACAGACGGGTCTGCCGGCCCGGCTGGGACCGGAACAGGACCATCTGGTCATCGGCGGAGAAAACAACCGGGGATACATTTATAACGTTTTCAAGGGGTGGATGGATGAATTTGCCATCTATGCCGGTGTGCTCAGTTCAGAGCGCGTAGCGGCTCACTATGCCCAGGGTCGGCTGGAAATCGAGCCGCAAAACTGCGAGCAGGTCTTCCAGCGGGGCCAGGGTCTGGCGGGCGACTTCAACCGTGACTGTATGATTGACCTGAATGACTTTGTGTATATTGCTCAGTCGTGGCTGGTGTGCAATGACCCGCAGCTGTTCGGGTCGGACCCGCTCTGTGAGCCGACGTGGTAATCCGAAAGAAAAACGGGAGCCGGTCTTAACGGGCCGGCTCCTTTTCCGAGCGTGTCGAAGTGTGTGAGATGCAGTAGAACCGAGCCCTGAGGCGCAGGGCAAAAGAGAACGAGAACAAGAAACTGTTTTTGGAGGAAGGAAAATGAACAAGTGGATTGCTTTGGTTTTAGCCGGGCTGATGCTCGGTGTACAGGCCCCGGCCCTGGTCATCGGCAACTGGGAATCGATGCCCAACAGCGGGGACGGCTGGATTGACTGGGGACAGGGACAGGTTCCGATTGAAACGCTGCCGGCCAAATACAGCGCCAGCACCATCGGTGCAACGCTGGGCAGCCAGAGTCTCCGCGTGGACCAGTCGGGCTGGGCGCAGGCCCTTTCGATCAAACTGAACGCGGCTCAGCGTGCGGCGTTTATGAGCAGCTCGACATTCTCAATCGATATGACGGTGCGGGCCAATGACGGAACCATTTCGGGCGGATACACCCAGATTTATATGGTGTATATGAATGCCCAGGGTGCCGGCTGGCAGTCGGTAAGCGGGGCCACACCGCTGAATTTCTACTGGTGGCCCGGCTCTCCGCAGCGGACCCAGACGCTCAGCGTGGATTACAGTGCGTATCGGGCTCAGGTTACGCCGAATCCCGGCTGGGTTGAAATCATTCTGGCGCTGAATACCGGCGGCGGCGCTCCGACGGATATGTATTTTGACAACGCTCAGCTGACCGGCGTTCCGGAACCGGCTACGCTGGCCCTGCTGGCAGCGGGTGCCCTGCTGAGCATTCGGAAGCGGAAATAAGCAGTTCGAGATTTCGAACAGAACGGCGGCCCGGACAAAGCGGGAGGGCCGAATTCCGGGCCGCCGTCTTTGAACAAAAGGCCCTGCAAGCGGGCCGATGAAAAAATCTATACGGTACCAAACGAAGAGACAGAGAGAGAGAAGAGAACCATTATGAAAACCAAAAAGGCCTTTACATTAATTGAGCTGCTGGTGGTCATCGCCATCATCGGACTGCTGCTGGCCATCGTGATGCCTGCCCTCCGGCGAGCGAAAGAGTACGGGATGCGCGTTCTGTGCAGCAACAACCTGAAATCCATCGGGACAGCCAACCAGGTGTACGCGAACGAATACAAAGGGGCGTATGTGCCGCTGTGCTACAAGACCTCCCCGACCAGCGCCTGGCGTGTGGACTGGATTCGCAACGACGGATTTCGGGCGATTCTGGATGTGGAGAGTCTGCGAAGCAGCGAAGAGCCCCGCTACTACGGCATTCCGAGAAAACTGATGTGCCCGGCGGACAAAATCAGCAAGAATCTGGCCAATGTGAGCAGTCAGGGAGTTTTAACCAGTTATGCGATGAATTCGACCGAATGGGGCGGCTTTGACTACATCAACAACCCGACGTACAACTTGTATATAGGCCATACCATCCGGACGATGACCCTGCCGGCGGAACGGCTGGCATTCATTGACGGGATTGACTGGTGGACCCACTGGTATTCCGCAGACCCTGCCAGAGGGTGGAACCTGGCCGGTCAATTGTCCATTGATGAATACAAGAGCCAGTACAATCTGCATGGACCAGTGATTTACCGTCACAGCGAAGGGGCCAATGTCGCTTTTTACGACGGCCATGTAGAGTCGTTCCGCAAAGAAGATTTGTTTGTCCGGGAAGATTATGAGAAAAAGCCCCAGCGGCCGGGAATGTGGGTGATGAACCTGCCGTTGTTTTATGAACGCAATCCCGGGTCAAAGTGAGCCGGCACCCCCAACCCGCCGGGAGGCCTGTTCGGGCGGCCGAGTCTCTTTGACGGTATCGTATGGTGAAATGCTGAGGGCCTGTGAAAAACAGGCCCCTTTTTTTGACATCAGGAGCCCGAAAGAATGCAAAGAAGGAGAAAAACAGCGTTTTGGCTTGCGGTCATCGGATGGATGCTGACGGCCTCCTGCAGCCGGGCGGACGACGGCAGCCGATTGTGGCTGCGGTATGACCTGCTCGAAGAACCGCTGCGAAGTCAATATCAGCAACGGATTCGGGAACTGGTGATTCCTTCGACCAATGTGTTCGGTGCCGTTCGGGAGGAACTGCTGGAGGGGTTGGGAGGGCTGCTGGGAGAAAAACCGGCTGTTCGTGAATCTGTTTCGCAAAACGGGGCTGTATGGATAGGGACGGCTCAAACGCTCCGGACGTATTCCTGCCCTGTCGATTTGTCCGAATTGCAGGAACTGGGGGAGGAAGGGTTCCTTATCCGTTCCGTCAAAATAGACTCCAAGGATGTGATTGTGATTGCGGGCAATACGGAACGAGGCGTTTTGTACGGGGGGTTTTGTTTTCTGCGGCTTCTGCAGACCGGCCGGCCGATTGACAATCTGTCTATCCGGGAAAAACCGCGGATAGCCCGCCGCCTCCTGAATCACTGGGACAATCTGGACGGCAGTGTCGAGCGCGGCTACGCCGGACGCTCTATCTGGAAATGGCAGGACCTTCCGGAACGGATAGACCCCCGGTACAAGATGTATGCCAGAGCCAACGCCTCTATCGGGATTAACGGGGCCGTACTGAACAACGTGAACGCTCAGCCGCAAATTTTGTCTGAAGCATATCTGAAAAAAACGGCGGCGATTGCCCAGGTGCTCCGTCCGTACGGCATCCGAGTCTATTTGAGCATCAGGTTTACCTCTCCGATGGAACTGGGAGGGCTTGGAACATGCGACCCGCTGGAGCCGGCCGTGCGGGACTGGTGGAAGAAAAAAGCCGAAGAAATCTACGCCCTGATTCCGGATTTTGGAGGATTCCTGGTCAAAGCGTATTCAGAAGGACAACCCGGGCCGCAGATGTACGGACGAACCCATGCGGACGGTGCCAATCTGCTGGCGGAGGCGCTGGCACCGTTCGGCGGGATTGTGATGTGGCGGTCGTTTGTGTACGACCTGACCATCGACAAAGACCGGGCCAAATGCGCGTACCTGGAGTTTGTGCCGCTGGACGGAAAATTTGCTCCGAATGTGCTGGTCCAGACCAAGAACGGCCCGATTGATTTCCAGCCGCGCGAGCCGTTTAACCCGCTTTTTGGAGCGATGCCGAAAACGCCGCTGTTGCTCGAACTTCAGATTACACAGGAATACACAGGCCAGGCCAAGCATCTGGTCTATCTGGGGCCGCAGTGGAAAGAGGTTCTGGGGGCCGACACCTATGCCTACGGACCGGGAACCACGGTCGGCAGGATTGTGGACGGCTCGGCGGAGGGGCATACGCTCAGCGGAATCGCCGGGGTGTCGGGAATCGGGACGGATGTCAACTGGACGGGACACCCCTTCTCGCAGGCCAACTGGTATGCGTTCGGCCGGCTGGCCTGGGATTATACGCTCTCGGCAGACACCATCGCCCGGGAGTGGATTCAGATGACCCTGACACGCGACCCGAAGACGGTCAACACCATTGCCGAAATGATGGCGGGCTCGTGGGAGGCCTGTGTGGATTATATGACGCCGCTGGGGCTGGCACACCTGATGGCGGAAGGCCACCACTACGGACCGGCGCCGGATTATGTCCACCCGGTACGGCATGACTGGAGCTCCACCTATTATCATCGGGCAGACCAAAGCGGAATCGGATTTGACCGCAGCTCCAAAGGAAGCAATGCCGTCAGCCAATATCATCCGCCGCTGCGGGAACTCCTCGATGACCCGAAAACCTGTCCGGAAAAATATCTGCTGTGGTTTCATCATCTGCCGTGGGACCGGCGGATGAGCTCCGGACGGACGCTCTGGGAGGAGATGCAGGCCCGCTATCAGCGCGGTGTGGAATACGTGGAACGGATGCAGCAGACCTGGAAAACACTGGAAGGCAAAATCGACCGGACGATTTTCGATGAAGTGAGCCGCCGGCTGGCGCTGCAGGCAGACAATGCCCGGCAGTGGCGGGATGTCTGCTTAAACTATTTCGGGCATTTTGCAGCCGCATCCATTGAAAAAAAGAACGCACAACAGTAAAGTCATAGAGCCGAAAACAACACAGGAGACTTTTATGGAAAATGGAGTGAAAAAACTTTCAATCGGTGAAAAAATCGGCTACGGTCTGGGCGATGCGGCTTCCAATCTTTTTTTCCAGATTTTCATCATTTATCTGTCCTATTTTTACACAGACATCTTCGGGATTCCCGCCGCGGCGCTGGGAACAATGATGCTGGTGACTCGCATCTGGGACGCCGTGAATGACCCGATTATGGGGATGATTGCCGACCGGACCAATTCGCGATGGGGAAAATTCCGTCCGTGGCTGCTCTGGTGTGCAGTGCCGTTCGGCGTACTGGGGGTGTTGATGTTTACCACGCCGAATCTGGGACCGACGGGCAAACTGATTTGGGCATATGTAACCTATACGGCGATGACGATGATTTATACGGCCATTAATGTGCCGTACTCCGCCCTGATGGGCGTCATCACGCCGGACTCGATGGACCGAACGGTGGTGTCTTCCTTTCGGTTTGCCCTGGCCTTTGTGGGTACCTTCAGCGTTCAGCTGCTTCTGACAAGGATGGTGCGGTTCTTCGGCCAAGGCAATGAAACCGTCGGATGGCAATGGGCGGCGGTCGTTTTCTCCTGCGCAGCCGTCATATTATTCCTGGTCACCTTCACCACAACTCGGGAACGAGTGCAGCCGCCCAAAGGCAAAAATCCGATTCTTCACGATGTAAAAGATTTGCTGACCAATATCCCCTGGCTCCTGATCGGCGGAGCAACCGTCTTTCAGCTGGCCTTTATCGTCATGCGCGGCAGCTGCATCCCCTACTTCTTTAAATACTATATTCAGGACAGAGAAATCAGCTTGTTCGGAATGACCAAAATCATTCCTCATGACGACCTGTCTTCTTACTACCTGATGGCCGGCACGGTATTCACGCTGGCGGGGGCGGTCCTGTCCAAATGGTTCAGCCTGCGGTTGGGCAAACCCCAGGCCTATTTATTCTTTTTAATCCTTTGCGGTCTGTCCACAGCGGCCGTTTATTTTCTGGACCGGGATAACCTCGGGCTGCTGCTGATTCTGCAGCTGATTGCCTCCTTTTCGGTCGGGCCGGTCTCCGTGCTGCAATGGGCGATTTATACGGATACCGCCGATTATTCGGAGTGGAAGAACGGCCGGCGTGCGACGGCTTTGATTATGGCCGCCTCGCTCTTTGCCCTGAAGATGGGGGTGGCTATCGGCGGAGCCCTGCTGGCATGGATTCTGGCGGCCTACGGATACAACGCAGAAAATGCGGAGCAGACCCCGACGGCCCTGACAGGCATTCGGATGAGCATGAGTCTTTATCCGTCGGTTTTCGCCTTTCTCGGAGCGGCCCTGATGCTCTTTTATCCGCTGAGCAACCAGCGGATGAAGCAGATTGAAAGCGACCTGATCGCACGTCGAAAACAATATGAAAGCCAATCGATTCAGTAACGTTGTGCAATGGAAAGGAATCAGCCAATGAAGCAGGTGAAATGGAGTATTCTTTTTGCAGCAGCGATTCTGTTTGTTCAAACCGCCCGTTCTGCGGAAAAGGAAGAGCCGGCCCTCAAAGATGTTTTTGAAGGCAAATTCCGGGTGGGTGCGTCTCTGAATGCGGACCAGATACACGGGAAGATTCCATCGGAAACATCGCTGGTCGTTAAACACTTCAATACGATTACGGCGGAAAACGCGATGAAATGGGAAAGCATTCATCCGAAACCGGAGGAATACACATTCGAGACGGCGGATGCGTTTGTGGAGTTTGGGCAGAAAAACAAGATGTTTATCGTCGGTCATACCCTCGTCTGGCACAGTCAGACCCCGCGATGGGTCTTTCAAAACGCTGAAGGCGGTCCGGCGGGCAGACAGATGCTTCTGCAACGAATGAAGGAGCATATCGAAACCGTGGTCGGCCGCTACAAGGGGCGTGTCCACGCCTGGGATGTGGTCAATGAGGCCATCGAGGCGGACGGAAGTCTGCGCAAGAGCCCGTGGCTGCAAATCATCGGCCCGGATTATATCGCCCGCGCATTCGAGTTTGCTCATGCGGCTGACCCGGAGGCGGAACTGTACTACAACGATTATGACGAGTGGAAGCCCGGCAAGCGGCAAACCATCGTCAGTCTGGTCAATGAACTGCGGGAGAAAGGTATCCGGATTGACGGAATCGGGATGCAGGGACATTGGGGTCTGGATTATCCGGAGCTGGAAGAGGTCGAAAAAAGCATCGAAACCTTTGCCGCCCTCGGACTGAAGGTGATGATTACGGAACTGGATGTGACGGTGCTCCCGCACGCCAGCCGGCAAACCGGAGCAGAAGTCGGTCAAAATTATGAACTCCGCAAAGAACTGAACCCGTGGCCGGACGGTCTGCCCGATGAAATGCAGGAAAAACTGGCCAGCCGTTATGCAGATATTTTTGCCCTGTTCTGCAAACACGCCGACAAAATCGACCGGGTGACGTTCTGGAATGTCCACGACGGCAATTCGTGGAGAAATAACTGGCCGGTGCGGGGGCGGACGGATTATCCGCTGCTGTTTGACCGGCAGGGCAAACCGAAACCGGCCTTTTATGCGGTGATAAAGACCGCAAAAGGAACCAATTAAAACAAGAGTGTGCGCAAGGGGAAAAAACCTTGCCCGCACGGGGGAAACATTTGACAAAGGGTGTTTTCCCGACGGATAATCATTTACTGAGAGAAGGGACGTTTTCCTAATGTAAAAGGCGGAAACCGCCGGCAAAAGGTTTCGATTGAATAATTGTTAAACTGGAGAAAGAACGGCTAAAAATGAAAACGGCATCCAAGAGCAAACCATCCTATCTAAATCCCTCTCTGCCTGTGGAAAAACGGGTTCAAGACCTTCTCTCACGAATGACCCTCGAAGAAAAAGTGGCCCAGATGCTCTGCGTCTGGAATGAGAAAAAAAACACCCTGCTCAATGAAAAAGGGCAATTTGACCCGGACAAGGCCAAAGCCAGCTATCGAGACGGCTTTGGGCTGGGGCAGGTAGGACGTCCGAGCGATGCCGGGGGCGGAACAACACCGCGGCAGACCGCGGAACTGACCAACGCCATCCAGAAATTTTTTATCGAGAACAGCCGGTTGGGAATTCCGGTGTTTTTCCATGAAGAATGTCTGCACGGACATGCAGCACCGGAGGCCACCAGTTTCCCGCAGCCGATCGGGCTGGCGTCCACGTTTGACCCGGAACTGGCCGAGCGGCTGTATGCAATGACGGCCTATGAAGCCCGGGTGCGGGGAACGCATCAGGCCCTTACCCCCGTGGTGGATGTGGCACGAGACCCACGATGGGGACGTGTGGAGGAAACCTTCGGGGAAGACCCCTATCTGGCGGCGTGCATGGGGGCGGCGGCAGTGCGGGGATTTCAGGGTGACCGAAATTTCAAGGACAAAAAACATCTGATTGCCACGCTTAAGCACTTTGCCGCACACGGCCAGCCGGAGTCGGGAACAAACTGTGCTCCGGTCAATGTCTCGATGCGCATCCTGCGGGAGGTGTTTTTGTACCCGTTCAAAAAATGCGTCGAGGCGGGGGTTGTGAGCGTGATGGCCTCCTACAACGAAATCGACGGCGTGCCCTCTCATGCCAACCGATGGCTGCTGCGGGAGGTGCTGCGGAAAGAATGGGGTTTTAAAGGATACGTGGTCTCCGACTATTACGCCGTTCGGGAACTGTATGACCGGCCCGGGCTTTTCGGCCATCACGTAGCGGCCAGTCAAAAAGAAGCGGCGGTGCTGGCGGCCAAGGCGGGCGTCAATATCGAACTGCCGGAGCCGGACTGCTATCCGCATCTGGCGGCGGCGGTGCGGGAAGGCCTGATTGAGGAATCGGTGCTGGATGAGCTGATTGCCCCGATGCTCGAATGGAAGTTTCGGATGGGACTTTTTGAAGACCCGTACGTGGACCCGGACGAAGCCGAAAAAGTTGTGGGATGCCCGGCCCATGCGCAGCTGGCCCTGGAGGCGGCCCGCAAGACGATTACGCTCCTGAAAAACGAGGGCGGCCTCGCTCCGCTGGATTTAAAGAAAATCCGGACGATTGCCGTCATCGGCCCCAACGCCGACCGCGTGCTTTTGGGCGGATACAGCAGCACACCCAAACATTTCGTTACGGTGCTGCAGGGCATTCGGGAGTATGTCGGCGGACAGGCCGACGTGCTCTATCACGAAGGATGCAAGATTACGGTCGGCGGCTCCTGGGCACAGGACGAAGTGGTGCTCAGCGACCCGGCTGAAGACCGCAAGTCGATTGCCGAGGCCGTCCAGGCCGCCCGGCGGGCCGATGTCGTCATTTTGGCCATCGGCGGCAATGAGCAGACCTCCCGCGAGGCCTATGAGAAGAACCATCTGGGCGACCGGGCCAGTCTGGAAATGGTTGGTCTGCAGGATGAGCTGGTTAACGCACTGGCGGAAACCGGAAAGCCCATCATCGCCCTGCTGTTCAACGGCCGGCCTTTGTCCGTCCGCAATCTGGCCGCCAAGGTGCCGGTGATTTTTGAGTGCTGGTATCTGGGGCAGGAGGCCGGACGGGCCGTTGCCGAAGTCCTGTTCGGACAGGTCAATCCGAGCGGAAAACTGCCGATTACGATTCCCCGTTCGGTGGGACATATTCCGGCCTACTACAACTACAAGCCGTCCGCCCGCCGCGGGTACCTCTTCGACGAAATCAGCCCGCTGTTCGCATTCGGCTACGGGCTCAGCTATACGACGTTCCGATTCGAGAATCTGCGTCTGGAGAAAAGCACGATTCGGCCCGACCAGTCCACGCGCGTTCTGGTGGATGTGACCAATACCGGCAAACTTGCCGGAGATGAAGTCGTCCAGATGTACATCCGGGACTGCGTCAGTTCCGTAACGCGGCCGGTCAAGGAGCTGAAAGGATTCAAACGCATCACCCTGCAGCCCGGACAGACCCAAACCGTCGCCCTGCCGATTGAACCGGAGCATCTGGCGTTTTACGACATCCATATGAATTACACGGTCGAACCGGGCGAGTTTGAAATCATGGTGGGCAGCTCCTCCCGAGACGAAGACCTGCAGAAGGTGATTCTGACGGTTCAGAAATAATCGAAGAATGACGCGTCAAACAGAACAGACAGAAGAGAAGGGAGATACTCTATGCGGACACGCTGCGTCTTGTGGGGCTGGCTGCTCTGGACGGGGGCAATTTTTGCGGCGGATATCCCGCACCTGCGGCGAATCGGCGAGCATCTTCATCTGTTCGTCGAGAACGAGCCGTTTCTGATGCTGGCCGGGGAGGTCGGCAATTCGGCGGCGACGGAGCTGTCCTATCTGGAACCCGCCTGGCCGCGATTCAAACAAATGCAGATGAATACCGTGCTGGTGCCGGTGTACTGGGACCTGCTCGAGCCGGAGGAGGGACGCTTCGATTTTTCGCAGGTGGACGGCCTGATTGAGCAGGCACGGGCACACCAAATGCGGCTGGTGCTGCTGTGGTTTGGGACCTGGAAAAACAGCATGTCCTGCTATGCGCCGGCGTGGGTCAAGCAGGACTGGCGGCGGTTTGAGCGCGTGCGGCTCAAAGACGGGCGGACACTGGAAATCCTGTCGGCCTTCTGTCCGGAGAATCTGCGGGCGGATACAGCGGCGTTCCGGGCCCTGATGCGGCACCTTCGCCAAATGGATGAAAAACAGCAGACCGTCCTGATGGTCCAGGTGGAAAACGAAGTCGGAATGCTGGAGGATGCGCGGGAATGGGGCCGTGCGGCCAATGAGGCCTTTGCCGGACCTGTGCCGACGGAGTTAATGGACTATCTGGCCGGCCGAAAAGAGACACTGCATCCGGCCCTGCGGGCCCTTTGGGCCAAACAGGGTTTTCGCACCAGCGGCACCTGGCAGCAGGTCTTCGGCAAAGGGCTCGAAACGGATGAGATTTTTACGGCCTGGCACTATGGGCGTTATGTGCAGGCGGTTGCGGCGGCGGGCAAGGCGGAATATCCGCTGCCGATGTTTGTCAATGCGGCCCTGAATCGTCCAAATAAAAAGCCGGGCGAGTACCCCAGCGGAGGCCCCCTGCCGCATCTGATGGACATCTGGAAGGCGGCAGCCAAAGACATCGATTTTCTGGCACCGGATATTTATTTCCCCAATGTCGCATTCTGGTGCGAACAATACACCCGAACAGATAATCCCCTGTTTATTCCGGAAATCCGCAAGGGGCCGGAATGCGGCGTGCAGGTGTTTTATGCTGTCGGGAAACACCGGGCCATCGGCTTTAGCCCCTTTGCGATTGATACGGCCGATGAGAAGACGGCGGCGGCCCTCGGACAGGCGTATGCGATTCTGGGGGGACTGTTTGGGGAACTTACATCCTCCAAAGAACCGCCGGCGATGTACGGGGTGCTTTTGGATAAGGAAAAATCCGCAGACAACGTCCAGTTGGGCAAATACCGCATTCACATTCGCCACGATTACACCTGGGGCTGGTCCGGCGGTGACTCCAATGCCTATTCATGGCCGCAGGCGGGTGGTCTGGTTGCTCAGGTCGGACCGGACACCTTTTGGACCGCCGGTCAGGGAATTATCCTCACCTTTCAATCCGCCAATCCAAATGAAAACGTCGGGATTTTATGGATAGAAGAGGGGCAGTTCCAAAACGGACAATGGGTTCGGACACGCCGGCTGAGCGGCGATGAAAGCCATCAGGGCCGTCATGTCCGGCTGCCGATGGGCGAATACGGCGTGCAGCGGTTTCGCCTGTATTGTTATCAATAAGTCAGCCGGAGCCAGCCGGCAGCAAACCCCGCCAGTTCGGTCAGGTCAATCCGGCAGTCGCTGTTGAGGTCCAGACGCCCGCAGTCTTCCGCCAGCCAGGATTCAATAAAAATCGGCAGGTCATCGAGATTGACCGTAAGGTCCCAATTGAAATCACCGTAGAGCCAGTCCCTCGGAATTCCCTGCACAACAAAGCCGAGCACGGCTTGTCGGTTGACACTTGAATGAGTCAAGGCAGGGGTTTCATCTGCGGCCTGGCCGGCGGTTTTATAGGCGACCACACCATCGGCGGAAGAAATGGTCAATTCAACGGCCTTGAGAAAACCATTTTCAGGGGTGTACGTGCCCGTATTGCCGCAGGCCCCGACGGCGACAACCAAATCCCCCGCTTCGGCATAGAGAGGAGCCGTGGAGACCGTGGCGGTCGTGCCGCTGTTGACGGCTTTGAAGGAAACGGGTGAGGTCGGATGGACATTAAACAAAAAGGCAGAGGCATATCCGACACTGCTTGGGGTAACATTCCAGGTTGGAACAAACGTACCGGAGGAGGCCGCGGCAATGCCGGCTTCATTAAGAATGAAGGCGGCCGTATAAATTCGTGTGGTTGTTCCGTGTTCCCGTTCGGCGATTTTGAGCATCGGGACGCCGCCGTACGTCACAGAAGAGAGCGAAAGGGATGCACTTGCTTCGGCGTGGGCGGTAAAGACCAGAAGGCGATTGGAGCCGGCCAGCGCCGTATGAGACAGACCGCTTTGCCAATTGCTGAGGATTTGGACGGGAAGACGGGGATTTTCGGTTATCACAGAAATTTGCGAAGACCACTCTGTTTCATTTTGTGCGGCGGCGCTGTCGCGGGCTTTGAATCGGAAAACATATTCCGAAGCCGGAGAGAGCCACCTGATACTGTAAGCGGGTGAGGTCTGCCAGCCGCTGGACAAAGAGGGCTCGGTCAGGCATTCGAAATAGTACTCCACCGGCGGATTGTCATCCGTACAAGAAACAGCGGCCATTGTCAGGCGGGTCGGGCCTTCGGCTGTCGGCAGGAGCTGCCAAGCGGGCTGCGGAGACGGAGGCGTCAGATCGTATTCGAAGGAGGCATAAAGGGTATAATCGCCATCTACGGTAACTGTGGTGGAAGCGGCGGAAGGATTCGCAACTTTGCCGGCATCGACGGCTGTACCGGTCCACTGAACAAACCGCCAGGAGGCATCTGCGGAGGCGGCAATCGAAAGAACCGTTCCATTGTAATAAGTAAAGGTTCCTTCTCCGGGTGCGGATACAGCCCCGCCGTCGGAAGAGGATACCGTCAAGGTTCGCAATGGGCCTGTGTAGCCGGTCAGGGCCAGTGTTGTGACGGATTTGGGCGGGACAGAGAGCGGACCTCCGGTATACGTGCCGAGGTTGACACAATTTTCCGTCTGCGAAGTCCGATAGATAGTTCCGCCGGTGACGGTAAAATCAGAAAACGCAAGAGAAGCGTTTACCGTAATGCTGTCGCTGGTATTGATCAGAACGGCAGTCAGGTTTTGATTGTTGGGGCTGATGTAGGCGGAAACACGAAGCAGCGGCGAATTCGAAGATGCTCCAATACGCTGCCAGCCGGAATGAATAAAGCCGGAAAACTGCTTAAAACCCCAGTAATCGGAGTTGATGGTGTAGGTGGAAGTGGAGTTGAGCGTAATCAGCCCGCCTTCGGAGCCCCAGAATAAATCCCAATACAAATAGGCGCTGACCTGCTCCACGGTCAGGGCATTGTGCAAAAGCAAAGCAAGGTTATAGGCATCGGGCCAGCTGCCGGTGGCCTTCTCGTATTCCGTCTGAAAGAGCGGCTTGGTGCCCCACTGAGCCCGGAAGCTCTGCATCGCGGTCAGGTAGGCATCGGGATTATCGCCGGCATTGATGTTGTAGAGATGGTGGGCGTAGCCGTACGCCTGTGCCGGATCAAGCAAAGCAGAGATATAAGCGGAAGGGCTGCTGCCGGCGGCGCCATATAAACCGGTGGTTTCCGGTGCGAGCATTTTGGGCATTGCAGTCCCGAATCGAGCATACAGTTCATTGTAAACGGCCTGAAAGGCCTTGTTGTAGCCGGCATAGGTTGAGGTTTCGCTCGGCTCATACCGGCAGGTATCCCAAGAGGCGGTCCAGTCCGGTTCATTCTGGATGCTCAGATAATCGATTGTAACGCCCAGATTGTTCCAGGCAGTGATGCTGTCGGCAAACCAGTCGGCCAGCTGGTCATAGGCATAATTGGAGGGGCCGCCGATGAGTGTTCCGCCGTTGGCGGTATCCCCGTTGCTTTTGAGGTAGGCCGGCGGCGACCAGCAGGAAAGCAAGACTTTCAGGGGGCGGCCGAGGGCTGCCTGGCCGGCGGCGATAATTTGGGCCGAACGGCTCATATAGTCCGCACCCCCCGACTGGTCATAGGTATTGCGAACACGGTAGATATCCAGCCCGAGGTCGCGGAACAGGAGGTTGTAAAGTGTTGCCTTCTGGGTATGTCCGGTAAGCATGCTTTCATACCAGGCGCCGGCGGCTCCGAAACCCTCAATGGTCTGATAGCGGGCGGCAGCGGATATCTGGAGGGAGGCCTCATTGCTGACTGTCGGGCCGTAAACGGCGGCATCATCCACATACAAATCCACTCCGGAGGCGGGACCTTCGAAATAGACCCACAATTCCGTGAGCGTGCCGGTGACGGTAACGGTGTAATTGCCGGACAGATAGACCCAGCCGGTGTCGTTTGCCGTACCGCTTGCCACATTGGTATAGGTCGTCCCGTTCCCGTCCGTTTTTTGGACGGAAACTTTAACCGTAGAACTGGCAGTACTGACGCGGACATAACCGGAAATCTGATAGGTTTGGCCCACAACCACTTTGTCCATCAGGGTTTGCTGAATACCCTGCCAGGTTGCGGTTCGTCCTGTTGCGCGGGCACTGTAAGAGCCGGAACGAACGGGCGAGGTGACGGCACTGATGGTGCAGCTGCGGGCCGCCCAGCCGGTGGTACCGCTTTCAAATCCGGGATTGGTCAGAACATTGGCATCGGCGAGCAGCCAAGAGGAAAACCAGAACAAAAAAACAGGCCCGAAAAGGAGCTCTTTGAATCGTTTCATCCCCTGTCTCCTGTCAAAGTTGGAAAGCAGCTTCCGTTAGACCCCCAAAAGGAATTGGAAAAGACAGATAAGCCGGCTGGGCAGGCAGATTTTGCCATAGTCTCTTCTCTCCCGGAATCCCTCGTACCGAATTGAACGTTTGCCCCCCTTCGGCCCGGCCAAATGTTCTTTTTCAGTAAACGTTTACTTCTTTTTCGTAATTATAGTTTTTCAGGAGAAAAGAAGTCAAGAACAAAATCCGAAAAGAACGATAAGATTTTTAGAATCAAGAAGTTGTGAAATCCTTGGCCCGAAAAAAAGAATCGTTGGAAGCAGCTATGTTCACGATTTTGAAAAACGGTCGGTTTTCTGTCCAATCATCTCGTCCAGCGGTATTACAAAGGGAGGAATAAGTGCAATGAGTGAAGGACATTCTGACAATACGAGATTCAACAACCATAAATCGAGAGATGAACTGTTTTTTCAATTATTTATGACATATCAGAGAAACTTTTACGCCTTTATTCTTTCTTCTGTTCATAACTACGCGGACGCAAATGACTTACTGCAGGAAACCGCTACGGTAATGTGGCGAAAGTTTGATGAGTTCCAACAGGGTACCAGTTTTTTGGCTTGGGGGATTACGATCGCCCATAATTTGGTATTAAAATTCTTTAACGAACATAAGAGATCCAGAATTCAGTTTGATGATGCCCTGCTGAAAGACTTGGCCGACACCACGATGAATGAAATCAAAAATGTCAATACCCTCACCGAGGCCCTGCGGCACTGCTTTCAGAAACTAAACGAAACAAACCAAAAACTCCTTCGACTCCGCTATCAGGAAGGGATGACGATTAAGGCCATTGCCAGCATGCTGGGCAAACCGGTTTTCGGAATGTACAAGGCGTTTGCCCGCCTTCAGGATGCCCTTCAGGTCTGCATTGAAAACACGCTTCGGCGGGAAGGAGCGGTCGAATGACTGAGGTGCTTCGAAAAGAACTGGCCGAATTGATTCAGATGGAACTGGACGGGGCTCTGACCGATGAACAGTTCAATCGGCTCTCGTTTCTTCTGAAAAGCTCTCCGGATGCGCGGCGGTATTACGGACAAACTATTGCGATTATTGCAATTTTCCACGAACCATGCGGGGTTCAGCCGACAGGGATTGACAATGATGCCTATCTGTGCGGCGATTCCACGGATGCGGCCTTTTGGAGAGAGCTGGCTTTGAACGAACAAACCGCCGACCCAGTTCAGATTGAGAAAACAGAGAAAACAACCGCTGTCACCCCTCTTCCAGCCAACCACTCCCAAGGACATCCTTACAAGGTGAGCAAACTTTCTTTGTACTCCCTGCTGGTTTCTTCAGCAGCCCTGATTTTTCTGATTGTCTATGCTCTTCTTGGACCCGCCGGACGGGGTGTGGAAGTGGCAACGCTGACAGAAACCCTGAATGCCCGCTGGGCTTCCCCGGAGCGGGGGCTCCGCGAGGGAATGCGTCTGAGCACGCAGTCTAAGCCGCTGCGGCTGTGGGAGGGAATTGCTGCGATTCAGTTTGATAATGGAAGCCGAGTTGTGCTGGAAGGTCCCGCCGAATTTACCCTTTTGACCGATGACCAGATTCAGCTTCGTCACGGCCGGCTGTTTGCCTCCGTCCCCAAAACAGCCATTGGATTTACCGTCAGCACGGCCTTTTCCAAAATCATTGATTTAGGCACGGAGTTCGGGGTGAAAACCGACCCGGACGGAATGGAGGTTCACGTAATGGCCGGCAAAACGATGCTGATTTCCGGCACGGCCAAGACCTCCAAAACCCAGCTGGAGGTCCGGGAGGGGTTTGCCAAGGCCGTCAGCGCCGCCGGTACCGTGCAGGATATTGCTCTGAAGAAAGAGGCCTTTGTCCGTCGGCTTCAGCCGCAGACGCAGTTTGTCTGGAGGGGACAAAATGTGAATCTGGCGGATATTGTCGGCGGCGGCAGCGGCTTCGGAACCGGACGCATCGAGGCGGGCATTGACCCGCTGAACGGACAGAAAGTGGAAAAAATCACTCCGCGCTACAGCATCAAAGGAAGCGGACGGTATGAACTCGTTCCGTGGAATCCCTTTGTGGACGGCGTTTTTGTGCCTGACCCGAGCTCCAAACCCGTCGTTGTCAGTTCCCGCGGCGATGTATTTGCAGAATGCCCTGCAACGAACGGGGAGTTCTGGACGGAAATTACCAACGGCGGGCAATTGTCCGACCCGGTGGAATTGTCCAGTCCGCAGTTTCGGCTGGACGGGCAGGTGTACGGAACGGCGGACAAACCGGCTATTTTCATGCACGCCAATCTGGGAATTACCTTTGACCTGGAAGCCATTCGCCGCACGCTTCCGAATCTGAAAATCAGCCGATTTACAGCCCTGGCGGGCATCAGCGAAAACGGGCCGCGGCGAAGTCCCTATGCCGACTTTTGGGTGCTGGTGGACGGCAAAGTTCGGTTCTGTCGGCGCGGAGCGGACGGGACGGAAGTGTATTCGATTGAGGTGGACTTAAACGAAAGCGACCGGTTCCTGACGCTGGCGGTCACTGACGGCGGTCGGGAAAAATGCCTCTGGATTGACGGTCAGCCCTACGTGCTGGACGGAGACTGGGGGCTGTTTGCGCTGCCGCAGCTGCATCTGCGGGCGGAATAATAACAACATACAATGCTCGAAAAGCGTGTGAAGTGTGGAGTGTGTGATAGAGCTAAGTAAAAACAAAGAATTTTTTTGGAGGAATGGACAGATGAAAACAACATGGAAACTGGTTTTCTGTACACTCATCCTTGCCCTGACGGCCGTCGTTTGGGCGGATGAGCACAACTTCTGGATTCAGGGCAATCAGGGCTCGTGGAATAATCCGGCCAACTGGTCCAGAGGGGTGGTTCCGGATACGCTTCCGGCCGGCGACGGCGGCGGCAAGTGTGTCGGATTTGCCGGCAGCACATCCGTGGCCAATGTAGGCGTGGGAGAGCTGGCGGAATTCGGCAACGGCGCCATTTGGTCGGACTTCTGGGGCCCGGAGTGGGGCGCGACGCTGAACATCAACGGCGGAACGTTTATTCATCGCGGTTTTGTGGCGGCTCCAATCGGTGCGGCGGATGCTCCCTCCAACGTCAATGTCTCCAAC
>Ga0209204_1000911_pt1 | contig 30220 bp, 21 predicted proteins | sample AD_JPNMR2_MetaG_FD_184425 | JGI IMG/M metagenome (GOLD analysis project Ga0209204, IMG submission 184425) | Active sludge microbial communities of municipal wastewater-treating anaerobic digesters from Japan - AD_JPNMR2_MetaG (SPAdes) (version 2) | ecosystem: Engineered > Bioreactor > Anaerobic...
ATTTATCTTTTCCGAGAGCTAATGCTATATCTTTTTGTTTCAATCCTTGTTGCATCATTGCCCAGATTTCGTACCTTTCCTCTACGGTTAAATGTTTCATCTTTGTAACTTTTTAAGGGGAAGAGGCCAAAGTAAAGCATTTATTCCATCAGGGCAAAGGGGAAATGCTCTTTTTCTCCTTTGTCTTGAAAAATAATTTTTTCTTTACCTTTTATTTCCCCTGAAAAAGTTGCATTAATTACTTGAATTTACGTTGTTATATAATTAGTTTATTCTAATGGTTGAAAAAACCAACTTACAAAGGTAACATTTGTGATTAGAGCCGCCGTATGGTAAGCCGTTAAAGTTATGTGACCTTGATTTTTTATTTTCGTGCACTTTGGAAATACCGCGATTTTCATGTACCTTTGCAAAAATTTTAAAGTCTTTCCTTTAGAAAGTAGCCATCTGATTATCAGCAAAAATGGTTCTTCCAATTAATAAGTCAACTTTTCTCGAGTAAAAAATTCTTATTAATTGCTTCTTCCAGCAAAACAAATTGCAATATTTTTTCAGGAAAAAATTACTCATCGTTGAGAAAGGAGAGAGGGGAAAATCATTCAAGTAAATAATTGAAAGGAATTAACTCTTATAATGAAAAAACTTTATAAAAAAATAGGAAAGTCATTATGGTAAGAAAATGGAAAATTTAGAAAGGAATAAAATATGGGTATAAAAAGAGTAATAAAACAACAGGCTAAAGAAATATTTCGCCAATTAAAAAGTAATGAAACATTAATTATCCTTTGTATAGAAGTAACCATTATGATGATGGGCATTGGTTTAGTAAGCCCCATTCTTCCTCAATACGCTCGTACTTTTGGTGTAAATATGACACTCATTGGCATGCTGATTACTATTTTTGGGATAGCTCGTATGATAGTGGATATTCCTGCTGGAAGATTGACTGATAAAATTGGACGACGTCCAGTTTTGATTATTGGTCCCTTGATTCTTGCCATTGGTTCTATTGGTTGCGGTTTGGCTCAAAATTACTGGTTATTTTTATCTTTCAGATTTATTCAGGGCATTGGCTCTGCCATGTACACGACAGCAGCAATGGTGATGTTAGCCGATCTCAGCACTGAAAACAATCGGGGTAAAATGATGAGTTTCTATCAAGGTTGCATACTTCTTGGAGCAGGTTTAGGACCCACAATGGGTGGTTTTCTTGCTCAATATTTTGGATTAAGAATTCCTTTTTTTGCTTTTGCTGCACTGGCTGTAAGTGCAAGTATTTGGGCATATTTTAGTTTGCCTGAATCTCGCCCAGAAAAAATTTACAAGCAATCAAAAAATCAAGAAGTTTTATTGGATTCTCATCAGAAGGCTATCAAGAATTTGTTGCGAGACCCTAATTTTCTTCTCATTTCACTGATCACTTTTGGTGTATTTATAACTCGACAAGGAGCTCAAAATCAGATTTTACCATTGTTGAGTTCAGATCGTTTGGGGTTGAATGAAGGACAAATTGGTTTTGCTCTTACGTTAGTGGCAGTGGTACAACTTGTTACTATTTTTATCAGTGGAAGGCTTTCTGATCGTATTGGCAGAAAAGCTGTTATTACGCCGGGATGCATTATCATTGCTATTTCATTGATTATGCTCTCATATACTAACAGTTATTCTTTTTTAATTTTTACTTGTCTTATTATGGGAATTGGAATTGGAACGTGTGGACCTATTTCTTCAGCTTACGTGGCAGATATTATTCCCAAAGAAAGTTACAGTGTTGGAATGGGTACATATCGTGCTATAGGTGATTTGGGCTTTGTAATAGGTCCCGTTTTATTAGGCTGGCTTTGTGATGTCAAAAACTTTGATTTTGCGTTACTATGCAATAGCCTGTTCTTGTTTGGTGTTGTTTTACTTTTTCAATTCAAAGCCGAAGAAAGTCATTGTGTCTCATGGAAAGTGTAGGTTTTAAAGTGAAAAAAATTGAGGAATGATTTTTTAATAGAATTAAAAAATTAACTGTTACTTTGAATCATAATAAAAAAAACATAATTTTGTGAACATGTATAATTTTCTATGAGATCTTTATTACTGTGATACAAAAATTAAAGGTAAATAAAACTGAACTCGGTTCGAAAACTGCCAAAGGTGGATTTGCAAACGAAAAGGCAGTTTGTGAAAAATTTGAAGCTTGGGATAGGGATATTGAAGCGCAAGAATGGCTTAAAATTATGGGATATGATTTAAAAAAGATCAGTTCTGTAAAAGCCATACAAATACCTGTTAAGATTAAGAAAAGTGAGTTAAGTGAATTTGATATTACTGATGAAATTGAATATGAGAATTTTATAAAATTTAAAAAAGCAGATGCTCAAATAAAAATCACCATCAAAATGGGTGAAATAGTAAAAATTGAAAATATCTCATTAAAAAAAGCCAATTCTAATGCAGATTATAACCAAATTGACAAAAGATCTGTTGATAATTATCAAGAAATGTGGAATTTTGATGATGAAATTGCTTTATGGCTAAAGTTTTTTACTGGTGAACTTAATCCAAATAAATATTTAAATTTAATGCCAGTTAAAAAATTTAAAGATGCCAGACGCTTATTTTTCAATGAAATGCCAGAAAGAATTCAAAATAAAATTATTGAGTTTTTTGAACAAAACAGAATTGTTATCGTAAGCGATATTTTGAAAGGAAGAGGCTGTTTATCAACTCAGTGGATGTTGGACAAGGTATAATGGTGAGAAGGAAACAACTGACTGGATATTGAAAGATATCAATGAAGCTATGAATTTCTTTGGAAAAGGAGAAGTTACCATTTCACCAAAGGGAAGCCTTTATATTGGGAAAATTACTCTTCAAAGAAAAGGTGGAACTCCCGATCCTACAAAACTACAATTTAAAATTAAACCTTGTCAATTATTTAGTTTAGGAGAATAGATATGGAGATGAATAAAGTATATTTAGGAGACTGTATAGAAATAATGAAAAATTTACCAGAAAAAACAGTAGATTTAATTTTTGCAGATCCTCCTTTTAACATTGGTATAAAATATGATATTCACAACGATAACATGTCATACGATGATTATTATCATTGGTCTGAAAGTTGGATAAAAGAGTGTTTTCGATTGCTTAAAGATAATGGTTCTATTTATATAGCAATAGGTGATGAATTCGCTGCTGAAATCAATATTATTTTAAAAAAAACAGGATTTAATTTCCGCAATTGGATTATTTGGTATTATACTTTTGGACAAAATCAAAGAAAAAAATTTAATCGGGCTCATACCCATATTTTATATTTTACAAAAAGTAAAGAACATTTTATTTTTAATGATTCTCAAATTAGAATTCCTTCCGCACGTCAACTTGTTTATAAAGATAAAAGAGCAAATCCTATAGGTAAAATTCCTGATGACGTTTGGCAATTTTCAAGAGTATGTGGAACTTTTAAAGAAAGGATCGGGAAACATCCTTGTCAAATGCCTGAAGATTTACTCGAATTAATCATAAAAACCAGTTCCAATAAAGGTGACATTGTACTGGATCCATTTGGTGGAACGGGAACGACGGTAGCTGTTGCTAAAAAATTAAAACGTAATTATTTAACAATGGAAATGTCACAAGATTATTATACCATATTATTATACCATCATTTTAAAACGGCTGGAAGGGAAAATTCCTTTTTTCGGAAGGAAGAACACAGAAAAACAGGAGAAACAAAAAACATTATTTGATATTGAATAAAAAAATAAATTTTTTACTCTTTGAAAAATTGTTTGCTTTAAGAAATAGGAAAAATAAAATGAAAATTATGCTGACTGAAATTCTGTTACTTGCAAATTATTCAAAGATCGAAAATAAAATTCAGAGAAGATATTTTTATTTTTCGCTATAATTTTTCTTCTAAGTACAAGATTACAAATAAATTAAAAACGTTCTTAAAGTTTTTTTCTTTATGAAGATCTTTTTTATTAATTTTCGCTTGGGAAAAGGGAATCATTCTTGTTGACAATTTTCCGTAAACTATCTTGCCAGAGAGGGACAAATTCCCGTATCAAACTCACGCTATCAATTTCAACATTCAGTTTTTCGTTACAATCTATACTATTCAACAACGAACCAGTAAGTGAGTCAATTTTATAAGGCTGCTTTGCACGTAAACGGAAGGTATAACGACGCAACAAACTATCATTATATGCTATGTGAGAAATACTGTCAACTTCCCCATTGGCATAATGAATTCTTAAAACCATATAACGATTTTCGCAAGAATCCTCAGGAGCAATTCGTTGCAATAGTTTCAATTCGTAAATATCATTGAAAAGAAGATCAGATCGCTGGATTTTAAATAGCAAATTTCTTCTGATAGAATCTTTCGTAAGAAGATAATGTGTAGGCAAATACCAGAGATTTGTTTTAGTAGTTTCAAGATAATTGGGATGATATTTTTCTTTTTTAATATCTTCTTGTAAATGATTTAGCCGAAGAATCACGTCAGTATAAACTTTTTCAAATTCTCTGGGATTTTTTCCATACCATGCAAGAGACGAATCAAATTGAGCCTGAGTAACACCATGTTTTTTTAAAACATATTGATAATAATAGGTATTATAATTACCAATGTAAAGGCTGTCTTTTGCATAAAGTACTCCATCGAGGAGGTGAAACTCAGTAAGAACTTTAACCATTTCCTTTTTACTCAGTACATCTTTAGGACGTCGATTGCACGCGGCTATTAGAAATAGAATAATACTTATTAAAAAGAAAAATCGAAAGAATTTATTTCTCTGGTGAAACATTTTGTTTTGGTTTTTTCTCAAAACTTTGATTCAATTCCTTTCGGTAGAAAAACAGAATGATGAAAACAGCGATCGTTATAGCAGAATCTGCCACATTAAAAATTGGTTTGAAAAAAATTACTTCCCCAGCACTATTTTTAATCAGAGGAAAATAAAGCATGTCTACCACTTTACCATAAAACAAGGGAGCATAACCACCTTCAGGAGGCAAAAAAGTAGCCACTTTACCATAACTGTCACTGAAAAGAACACCATAAAATACAGAGTCAAAGATATTTCCTGCAGCACCTGCCAGCAAAAGCGAAATAGTTAAAATATATCCAGTGGAAAATTGTTTTTTTATTAAGGAACGAAGATAAAAAAATATTAACACAACTGCTGCAATACGAAAAAAGGTAAGAAAAAGTTTACCGATGAATTGCATTCCGAAAGCCATTCCGCTGTTTTCAATAAAATAAATTTGAAACCAGTTGAATATATCCACATGGTCACCCAGAGCAAAATGAGTTTTTACATAAATTTTTGAAGCCTGATCAATAAAAAGAACAAGAAAAATCAACAGGGCAGATTTTTTAGCAATAGACATTTTCATCTGGAGGTCATTATGAAAGTTCGGCAGCAAGTTTTTTGCTGCCGACTTTTTGCTTGAAGATTTATTTTTTCTTATTTTTTGCTTCAATACTTAAAGTAGCATGAGGAACGGCACGCAATCGCTCTTTAGGTATCAATTTTCCTGTTTCACGACAAATTCCGTAAGTTTTATTTTCAATACGTACCAATGCTGCCTGTAAATGCCGAATGAATTCTAATTGCCGTTGAGCCAATCTTCCTGCTTCTTCTTTTGAAAGGGTAGTAGCTCCCTCTTCTAACACTTTAAATGTTGGCGAAGTATCTGAAACATCATTACTGGCTTCATTAGTTATCGCATTACGAAGTATTTCGTAATCTTTCTGAGCCTTTTCAAGCTTTTCAAGAATAATTTGGCGAAATTCTTCCAACTCCTCATCTGAATATCTTGTTTTTTCTGCCATCGTTCATTGAATGATAAAAGTAATCCTTTCGGATTGGTTAATGCCTTTGAAATAATCTGCGAAAATAATCATTTTTTTTCTCTTTAGCAATAATTTTAAAAACTCATTGAATGAATTCCTTTGTTTTTTTTATTTTAATCTTTACAAAGTAATCATCAAAATCTAATTCAGTGGTATTATCAAGTTTATCCACTAACGTAATAGAGGTTGCCAATGTCTGGCTGGCAATATAATTTGAAAATTCGTTTATTGCTTCATTAATTTCATCCCGCTTTTCTATTTCAATGGTAATTCTATCTGTAATTTCAAAATCATTAGCTTTTCGAATATTTTGAATTCTATTGACAAATTCACGAGCAATACCTTCTTTCAGCAGTTCATCCGTCACCGTTATGTCGAGTGCTACTGTCAGTTTGCCATCGTTAGCAGTTAACCAGCCTGGCATATCTTCTGTAATAATTTCTACTTCTTCCAGAGAAATAGGAACTTCTCCCGCTGAAAGTTGTAAAACATATTCGCCTTTTTGTTCTATTTCTGCAATTTCTGTATTTCCTAAATTAGCCAGAGCTTCCGTAATTTCTTTCATTAATTTGCCATATTTTTTACCAAGCAATTTGAAATTTGGCTTTACTTTCTTTATTAAATTATGCATTTTACCATTTTGCGGGATGATTTCCAGTTCCTTCACATTAACTTCTGTTTTAATCAAGTCCGCTACATATTTCAATTGCTGATAAGTTTTTTCATCGGGGGCTGGAACAATGGCTTTTGCTAATGGTTGACGCACTCTTTTATTTGCTTTTTTTCGTAACGAAAGAATCATTGAAGAAACTTGTTGAGCCAGTTGCATACATTCCTCCAGATTTTTGTCAATAAGATTTTCATTGTATTTGGGGAAATCAGTCAAATGAACAGATGCTTCTTTATGTTTTTCCGTAACTGCATTCAAATCGATGAACAATTGGTCAGCATAAAAAGGTGCAATGGGTGCCATTAGTTGAGAAACAATTTCTAAGCAGGTATAAAGTGTCTGATAGGCAGAAATTTTATCCTCATCATATTCACCACCCCAATAACGTTTCCTGTTCAAACGAACATACCAATTGCTTAGATTTTCGCACACAAAATCTGCAATAGCGCGTCCAGCTCGCGTAGGATCATAATCGTCATAATCATTGGTAACTTCTTTGATCAAAGTATTAAGAAGGGAAATTATCCATCGATCAATTTCAGGACGTTTTTCCACAGGAATTTCTTCTTCGGCATAAGTAAAATGATCCACATTGGCGTAAAGAGCAAAAAAGGAATAAGTATTGTAAAGCGTTCCAAAGAATTTCCGACGAACTTCTTCTACTCCATCAATATCAAATTTTAAATTATCCCACGGTGAAGAATTTGTCATCATGTACCAGCGAAGAGGATCAGAACCATATTTTTCAATCGTCGCAAAAGGATCAATAACATTTCCTAAACGTTTTGACATTTTATTTCCATTTTTGTCAAGAACCAAACCATTGGAAACCACGTTTTTAAAGGCGACAGAATTTTTTATCATGGTACTGATGGCGTGCAAGGTAAAAAACCATCCACGTGTTTGATCCACTCCTTCAGAGATAAAATCGGCTGGATAAAATTTATGTTTATCAATGGCTTCTTTATTTTCAAAAGGATAATGCAATTGGGCAAAAGGCATCGAACCAGAATCGAACCAGACATCAATTAAATCTGATTCTCTCCGCATCGGTTTGCCACTTTCTGACACAAGAATAATCTCATCGACGTAAGGACGATGCAAATCAATATTTTCTATTGAATAATTCTCATCAGTATAAACGCCGACTTTGAAATTTTTATAAGGATTTTTTTTCATCAATCCCGCAGCAACAGATTTTTCAATCTCTACCATCAATTCTTCTACGGAGCCAATGCAAATTTCTTCTGATCCATCTTCTGTTCGCCAAATGGGAAGAGGCGTTCCCCAAAATCTACTTCGTGACAAATTCCAGTCCTGAAGATTTTCCAGCCATTTTCCAAATCGTCCTGTTCCTGTTGAGGAAGGTTTCCAATTGATAGTTTCGTTAAGACGAATCATTTTATCCCGATAAGCAGTAGTTTTTACGAACCAACTATCCAGCGGATAATACAAAACAGGTTTGTCGGTACGCCAGCAATGTGGATAACTATGAACATATTTTTCAATTTTGAAAATTTTGCCTTGCTGTTTTAACATCACACAAAGATCAATATCGAGGGTTGCTTCATCATTTATTCCATTTTCTGTTGTGATGGAATCTTCCAATTGTATTTCCTCTGGAAGGTATTCATTTTTTACATATCTACCAGCATAAGGTTGATAAAGTTCTACATTGATTTTCTGAGCTATAAAATCACGATCCAAATCTTCCAATTTGAAAAATTTACCTGTTTTATCCACCATTGGTTGCCAATTTCCTTCTTTATCTTTCAACAATAAAGGAGGAATATTATTTTGTTTAGCTACTCTGTCATCATCTGCTCCAAAAGTAGGGGCAATATGAACGATGCCTGTTCCTTCTTCGGTTGTAACAAAATCACCCGAAATTACTCGAAAAGCATCACCTTCCACTTTTACCCACGGAATAAGTTGTTCATAATGAATGCCTACCAATTCTTTTCCAGAACATTCTGCCAGCATTTCATAAGGAATATTTTTATCACCGGGTTGATAATTTTCAAACGATAAATCAGCATTTTTAGGTGAAAAATACTTATCAATCAAGTCCTTAGCTAAAATCACATAAATGAGCTTACCAGTATAAGGATTAATAGTTTTAACCAAAGCATACGAAATGTTTGGATGAACGCACAAAGCTGTATTAGAAGGCAAAGTCCAGGGTGTAGTGGTCCATGCCAAGAAATAACAATCTCCTTCAATTTTATCTTTGAAAGGTAACTTTTCAATTTCTTTGATTTTAAACTGAGCTACACAACTGGTATCTTTTATGTCGCGATAACAACCTGGTTGATTTAATTCATGCGTACTCAATCCTGTGCCTGCAGCAGGAGAATATGGTTGAATAGTATATCCTTTATAGAGCAATTTTTTTTCATAAAGTTGCTTCAACAGCCACCATACTGTTTCAATGTAACGATTGTCGTAGGTAATGTAAGGATGTTTCATGTCGATCCAATAACCCATTTTCATGGTAAGATCTTCCCATTCTTGCGTATATCTCATTACTTCGCGGCGACAGACATTATTGTATTCTTCAATGCTGATTTTTTTCCCAATATCTTCTTTCGTAATTCCTAATAGTTTTTCCACATTCAATTCCACAGGAAGTCCGTGAGTATCCCAACCCGCTTTTCTTTTTACTTGAAATCCTTGCATTGTTTTATATCTGCAGAAAATATCTTTAATAGTACGTGACATTACATGATGAATGCCCGGCATACCATTGGCTGAAGGTGGACCTTCATAAAAGACAAAAGAAGGTTTTCCTTCGCGTATAGCAATGCTTTGAAGAAATGTATTTTGTTCGTTCCACCATGTAAGTATTTCTTTATTGATTTCAGAAAGGTTTAACTCTGAATATTCTGTAAATTTTTTCATGTTCGAAAGCACTTGATATACTATTTTTTTGAAGTTGCAAAATTACGAAATTAAATTGGATTAAGAAGTAATAAACTTTTATGAATCAAGGTCAACGTATAAAAAATTCAAATATGAACGGCTATCAACAACTTAATTAATTGATTATTAAAAATTTATATTGCACCTTCAAAATTGTTTATTTTTAAATCCAGCATTGTCACTAGAAAAAAGTATTATGGCTCAAAATGAAAAGTATATAATATCACATTAATATTTATCGATTATCAAGGCTGTAGATTAATCTTGTTTGGCGAGTCGAAAATTGACAAGTTTGTGTATTACCAGGTATAAGAATTTGGTTGTTAATCAAGAGTTTGGAGCTTTGAGTAGAATACGTTTCATGAAACGTCTGAGTACAGAAGCAATTTCTTCCTTTGAAAGATTCTTTTTTGATGGATGTTGCGAACGCATTTTTCTTTATCTTTACTAAACTTTTGAGCTGGAATTATTTGAATAAGGAATCAATCTTAACCAGATAAAAAAATTATTATGAAATGAAACATTATAAATTCCTTCTATTTGCCTTTGTTCTGCTTCTTGCTTTGATTTCGTATGTGAGTTGTCGTGGCTGGCAGGTTTTAACATTGATTCATTCAACTGTGGGGCGAAAAAGCTATTTAATTGTCTGTATCCTTTTGACTATCTGCCTATTTTTTGGGATGTTTTTTGAGGACAAGTTGTCTATTTCATTAGCCAGACCTCTCCTTTTTTTGGGTTATTCTTTTTTACTATTGGTAACTTATTTGTTTTTCTCATTTTTGTTAGTTGACATTTTTCGCGGACTGAATCATTTTCTGCATTTTATTTCAGATCAAGGAATGATAGCTTTGCGATTTTGGACAATGATGGCAAGTTTGGTTTTGATTATGGTATTAATGATAGCTGGAAATATTAAATTCAATCATCCCGCTTTAGTAAATTTATATTTAAAGTCAAATAAGTCTGTTCAAAATAAGGAAATAAAAATTGTTGCAGTAAGTGATCTTCATTTAGGAACTTGCATTGATAAAAAGCAATTACAAAAATATATAACGCTTATCAATGCACAACATCCCGATCTGGTCCTGATGGTAGGTGATATTTGTGATCGTTCTCTGCCAGCAATGGTTCATCAAAATTTAAAAGAAGACTTACAAAAAATTCAAGCTCCATTGGGTGTTTATGCAGTGGATGGAAATCATGAATATTATTCTTTCCATTTAGCAGAAGTAAATGAATATTATAAAAATGCAGGAGTGAATGTTTTACGTGATAGTACCGTAGAAATTCAGCACCAGTTTTATCTGGTTGGGAGAGATGATTACACCAATCGACAACGAAAGAAACTTTCTGAGTTGATGGATTCTTTTGACCCTTCGAAACCAGTCATAGTAGTTGATCATCAGCCGATGAACCTGGAAGAATCACAAGAGGAAAATATTGACCTTCATTTATCAGGACATACCCATAATGGTCAGGTTTTTCCGGGCAATTTGCTGGCAAAGCGATTTTTCGAAGTGAGTTATGGTTATAAGAAAAAAAGGAATACACATATTTATGTAAGTTCGGGACTGGGGTTATGGGGACCTTCTTATCGAATTGGTACTCAATCAGAACTGGTAGCAATTCATTTTCAATACTAAAGAAAAAATAAAAAATTCATCTGTAATTTTAAAAATAAAAACTCCCTTTGAAAGAGTATATTCAAAAGGAGTTTTACCTTAAAAATACCTAATTGTACAATTTTTTAAAACCTCAATTTTCACGATAAATTATTTTCCTTTTGTGGTAGGCGTTCTTTTCCTGTTTTTCATTTGTTCAGAACGAATAGAATCATACTTCTGAAATTTTTCTTTTCCAATGATTTTTTCCAGTTCGGCATCATTGGCTTTACGATCTTTTTGCATTTGAGCTCGCATTTCTTCACGATTTCTCTGCATCTCTTCGCGATACTTCGCTCTGTTTTCATCTTCCTTCTTGAAAAGCTCCGTAACTTTAGCTTTTTCTTCGTCAGTTAAATTTAACTCCTTTGCCCAATAATTAGCTCGTTCCTCAGCACTCATTCTTTTTGGAGGATTTTGTCTCATCTCCTTTTTCATCTGCTGAGGTTGATTTTCTTTTTGTGCAAATATAGTGACACTCAATGTAAAAAGTGTACACAACATTACAATTAAAGTCTTTTTCATACGCTTGTTGTTTTTAAAAATTTTATTTTTTCTATTAAGACTTTTTTGAAAGGAAAGAGTTTAAAGCTTTACTTTAAATTTAGAAAGATTAACAAAGATGCTGATTTAGAGAAAAAAATAAAGACAGACTTCATTGCAAAATCTGTCTTTATATTTTCATCATTTTTTAATACAATTACTCTTCCAACAACATTTCCATAATGGTGCAAGCTGCTTTTGCGACAGAAGTACCGGGTCCAAAAATAGCTGCCACACCTGCTTTGTAAAGATAATCATAATCCTGTGGTGGAATGACACCTCCAGCAATAACCATGATATCTTCACGTCCAAGTTTTTTTAATTCCTCAATTACTTGTGGAATAAGCGTTTTATGTCCTCCAGCCAATGAAGAAATGCCCAGTACGTGAACATCGTTTTCTACAGCCTGTTTGGCTACTTCTTCAGGTGTCTGGAACAAAGGACCCATGTCCACGTCGAAGCCACAGTCTGCATAACCGCTGGCTACTACTTTGGCTCCACGGTCGTGACCATCCTGTCCCATTTTAGCAATCATAATGCGAGGACGACGACCTTCTTTCTTTGCGAATTTTTCTGTTAATTCGCATGCACGTTTGAAATCTGCATTTTCTTTTGTTTCTGATGAATACACGCCTGATATTGTTCTAATGGTTGCTTTATAACGACCTGCTACTTTTTCGCAGGCATAAGATATTTCTCCTAAGGTAGCTCTGACGCGAGCAGCTTCTACTGCAAGTTCCAGTAAATTTCCATTACCGGTGCGAGCACATTCAGTAATGGCATCCAGTGCTTTTTGAACTTCTTCGTTATTGCGAGTGGCTCGAAGTTGTTTTAATCGTTCAATTTGTTGTTCGCGTACAGCAGTATTATCAATTTCAAGAATTTCAATTGGTTCTTCTTTTTCAAGACAATAACGATTTACCCCAACAATAACTTGTTCCCCTGAATCTATGCGAGCTTGTGTCCTGGCAGCAGCTTCTTCAATTTTCATTTTCGGAATGCCTGTTTCAATAGCTGCTGCCATTCCTCCCAGTTCTTCAATTTCTTGAATCAGGCTCCAGGCTTTCTCACTGATTTCTTTGGTGAGCGATTCTACATAATAAGAACCTGCCCACGGATCAATCTGACGACAAATATAAGTTTCTTCCTGTAAATAAATTTGTGTGTTTCTGGCAATTCGTGCTGAAAAATCAGTAGGAAGTGCAATAGCTTCATCCAGTGCATTGGTATGAAGAGATTGTGTATGTCCCAATGCCGCTGCCATTGCTTCTATACAGGTACGACCGACATTATTGAACGGGTCTTGTGCAGTAAGCGACCAGCCTGAAGTTTGGGAATGTGTACGAAGTGCCATTGATTTGGGGTTCTTTGGATTAAACTGTTTGACAATTTTTGCCCACAATAGTCGAGCAGCTCTCATTTTGGCAATTTCCATAAAATGATTCATTCCTATTCCCCAGAAGAATGATAATCGCGGTGCAAAAGCATCAATATCCAGACCTGCATTGAGCCCTGTACGAAGATATTCCAGTCCATCAGCCAGCGTATAAGCTAACTCTATATCGGCTGTAGCACCAGCTTCCTGCATGTGATAGCCCGAAATAGAAATGGAGTTGAATTTGGGCATATTTTTCGAGGTATATTTGAATATGTCAGCAATGATACGCATTGAAAATTGAGGAGGATATATATAAGTATTTCGTACCATAAATTCTTTCAAAATATCATTTTGAATGGTGCCTGAAAGTTCTTCCAATTTGGCTCCTTGTTCTTGGGCAGCTACTATATAAAATGCAAGAATAGGCAATACAGCTCCATTCATGGTCATAGAAACGGACATTTTATTTAAAGGAATTCCATCGAAAAGAATTTTCATATCTTCTACCGAACAAATGGAAACACCTGCTTTACCCACATCGCCTACAACTCTTTCATGATCGGCATCATAACCTCTGTGAGTAGGTAAATCGAAAGCAACAGAAAGTCCTTTTTGTCCAGCAGCCAAGTTCCGACGATAAAAAGCATTAGATTCTTCTGCCGTAGAAAAACCTGCATATTGCCGAATAGTCCACGGACGGGTTACATACATCGTGCTATATGGACCACGCAAAAAAGGAGGAATTCCTGCTGCGTAATTCAAATGTTGTATTCCTTTTTCATCTTCTTTCGTATAAAAAGATTTTACGGGAATTTGTTCAGCAGTCATCCAGGTACTTACCTCAACTGCTTCCTCATTTGAAGTAGGAATAATGTTTTGTACATCAATTTTACTAAAATCTGGTTTCATATTTTTAAATTTTAGAATTGAGAGAAACAAATTTTTTCAAAAAATATCTGAGAATTATTTCAAAAACCTTTTGCTTTCTCAATTCATTATAAACATGTTTTTCTATTTATTATTTAGTTGTCATTTTATTATTTTTCAAAAAATCAAGAAATAGGGAACAAAATAAACACAGATACATCCCACAAAGCATGAGAAACAATCAATGTTACTAAATTTTTATTGTATTTATACAAGAGTCCCCAAAAAATACCACAAACCAATGCTGATAAAATAAGCATAAAATTAAATGACCACAAATGAATAAAAGTGTAAGTAATAGCCGTGATGGCAAAAGCACTCCATTCACCATATTGTGGTTCCAACATCCGTTGAACATAACCTCGCCAGAAAATTTCTTCAGCAGGGCCAATTAAAAAAGCGAGCAAAAGTCCTAAATATAAAGTATTTTCTCCACTTTTTATCAAGTATATATTTCCAACTTGTTCTTCTGCAAAGACAAAAATCAATTTTGAAAACACATAACCCAACTGGAAAATTCCATATAAAACTATAGCTGAACCAATACCAATAAATATGTCTTTAATGGAAAATGAAAATTGTTTTTTGAAATTTTTACCAAAAAAAGCACTAATGAAAATAAAAAATACAGCAGCACATGACATCACTATCCAGAAATTAATGTAACTTCTGGTCCAGGGTGAAAACATAAAGAACCAGAGGACTAATGCAATTAAAATAGGTAAAACAACTTTTTTCATAACCAGTTTCCTATCATATTACAAATCGAAAATATCAATCCAAAAAGCAACACAAGTTGAGCCGATTTTGCATCCAGATCTTTGATTAATTCAGGTTTTTCTACTTGTGCTGTTTGCATCTGACGAATATTTTTTATGGTCAAAGGGACAGTTAAAAATACCAGCAATACTATGGGATGAATCATTCTCAAAATTATTAGCAGTGCTATCATCACATAAGCTCCCACTGCCAGCGTAACGTATTGAATTTTAGCTCTTTTCAATCCTAAAACCATTGACTGTGTTTTGATATGGGCTTTATTGTCATCACGAATATCGCGAGTATTGTTGGCATGCAAAATATTTACTACCAGAAAAGCAATCGGGATATTAATCAAAATAATTTTCCACAGCAGTTGTTGCGTCATTACATAAGCGGTTCCTAAACCAATCAACGGACCATAGATAATAAAAATAATCAAATCACCCAATGCTACATATTTCAATTTAGAATATAGTACTGCTGCCAATGTGCCAATAATACCAATCCAGAGCAAAGCATTTCCAGTTTTATACCAGAGAAATAAGCCCAGCAAAACTCCGATGCCCAGCAAAACAAAACCATAAGAAAGAATAAATTTCGGCGTAAAAACTTTTTCAACCAATAACCGGCTAGAACCGAAAGATTCAGGACGATCTACCTGATATTTATAATCAAAATAATCATTGATTAAATTACTGCTGGCTTGAAAAATGGCTGCTCCAATAATTGCTATAATACCATACCACCAGTTGATATTTCCACTGATTTCTTCATTGATATAAAAAATATAAGTGAGAGTTATTAATGCTGGCATGGTAGAAGCAGGGAAAGACCACGGCCGCGTAGCAATAAAATAATTGTTGAGTTTTGACTTCATTTACATCATTTCATTTTTGAAAAATTCTTTCATTAAATACCCAACTTTTCATTGAAACTTTTTAAAATTTCCAGAACATTGGATTTTACACTAATGAAATTTTCTATACCTTGTGTTTTTAAATCATCCATGCAGGCTGGAGCACCCGCTACCACAAAAATCGCTTTGTCTTTTACTAATTGATAAGCTGCTGGGGCAAATTGTGCATATTCTTCATCGCTTGAACATAGAACCACAATATCCGCTTTAGCTTCCAATGCAGCCTGTACACCTTCTTCCACTGTATCAAATCCGACATTGTCTATCACTTCATAACCAGCACAGGCAAAGAAATTGCAGGAAAATTGTGAACGAGCTACTCGCATAGCCAGATTTCCAATGGTTAGCATAAAAACTTTTGGCCTTTTTGCTGCACGCTCGGTAGCAAGACGTAACGTTTCAAATTCTGCTGCACCTCGAACAGGTGGTAAGGTTTCTACTTCAGTAGATTGATTGTTTTTATCACATTGCGGGCAATTAACCAGTTTTTCTGATGCTGTTTCATTAAAGTTAGGATACTGATTGGTTCCAACCAATATTTCTTTTCGATTGGAAATATTTTTCATTCGGTAATTGGCGGTAGCTTTGATGGCTTGTTGAACTTTGCCAGCATAAATAGCTTCTAAAAAGCCTCCTTCGTTTTCAATCTCGAGGAACAATTTCCAGGCTTGTTGAGCAATTTCTTTGGTGAGGATTTCAAGATAGTAAGAACCTGCTGCTGGATCAACCACTTTATCAAAATGAGATTCTTCTTTGAGTAATAGTTGTTGATTTCTGGCGATACGTTCAGCAAATTCGTTTGGAGCATTAAATACATCATCATAACCCAGAACAGTCAATGAATCAATTCCACCGAGCACAGCACTCATGGCTTCTGTTTGGGTGCGAAGCATATTTACATGAGCATCAAATATTGTTTTATTGAAATTAGTCGTTTCTGCATGAATTCTCATTTTAGTAGCACATTTACAAGTACCGTCCTTTGCATTTGAATTATCTTCACAAGAACATACAGGTTGATAAGCATCCACAATAAGTGCCCACAGAAGTCGAGCAGCTCTGAATTTTGCAATTTCCATAAAATAATTGCTGCCTATTCCGAAATTAAATTTAATTTTTTTAGCAGCCAGCGAAGTATCAACTCCAGCATCCACCATCATGGAAAGATATTGATTTCCCCAGGCCAGAGCATTGCCTAATTCCTGTGTAATAAAAGCTCCGGCATTTTTCAAAATTGTAGCATTTACCGTCATTACACGATAAAAAGGTAATTTTGAAATGGCATCAATGACTGATTTTAACTGTTCAACAATTTGTTCCTTGCTTTTCTTTTTGCCATCTTGCAACATTTCACCAATAGGATCAAATTCAATAGCACCCTGTAGATTCTTTACGTCATATTGCTGGCTCAGCAAATATTCAGATAGAGTATTGGCTAATGTTATGGCATTGTTTGCATCGACAAGAAAATTTAGTTCGATGCATTCAGCATTAATATTTTCCAATAAATCTTTTAGCAATGAAGAAGAAATTTTGTATCCTCTTACATCAAAACCTAAGGAATTGATTCCTTTGTTCAAAATATCCAATGCTTTGGCATTTGCCTCTTTTATATTTTCAACTTTAATGTCCTGACGAATAAACCATTCGTTATCCGTTTTTGTACCCCGAACATAAGGAAATTTACCCGGCAATAATTCTGTAGTTTTTAAGTTTTCAATGTTTTCTAATCGGTAAAATGGTTGAACATTGAAACCTTCATCAGTTTTCCAGACAAGTTTTTTCTCAAAATCAGCACCTTTCAGGTCTTCCATGATTTTTTTCATCCATTCTTCAGTGGAAACAGGTGAAAAATCAGCCAATAAGTTTAATTTTTTTTCTGACATATTTTTTATTTTTCAAAAATTATTATCGACTGCAAAATTACTACTTTAAGTTTAGTTATTAAATGTTTTTGGAGAGAAAAACTAAAAAACGTTTTATAAAATTAAGTTGGTAATCACTTTTTTAAAAAATAATTTTTTAGAAGGTTTTTTCTTGATGATTAAAATTCAATTTTTTTATTTACATTTGCTTCAAAATGCAAACGTTTGCACCAATGTTTTATTTAAAAATTCCTTTAAGAGGAAAGAGAGTTAATATAAATCTATAAATTTATTCAAAAAGATCGTATCATCAAATGAAAAAAATTGCATTCTTTATTCTGGCATTTTCTTGTATTTTCAGCTTGTCAGCCAAACGTGTAATGACAGGAATTGAGGTATTAAAAGAACAAAATTTTAAATTACTGGAAGGGAAACGAGTAGGTTTAATTACCAATCCTACGGGAGTGGATGTCAATTTAAAATCAACCATTGACCTTCTCAACGAAGCTCCAAATGTAAAATTAGTTGCTTTGTATGGTCCAGAACATGGTGTTCGGGGAAATGTATATGCAGGCGGAACAATCAGCAATGAAATAGATGAAAAAACGGGCCTTCCTGTTTATTCCTTGTATGGAAAAACCCGCAAACCAACTCCAGAAATGTTAAAAGGAATTGATATGCTGGTTTATGATATTCAAGACGTCGGTTGTCGCTCTTATACTTATATTAGCACATTGGGACTGGCTATGGAAGCTGCTGCTGAAAATAATATTGAATTTGTAGTGCTGGATCGTCCCAATCCTCTTGGAGGCGAAAAAATTGAAGGAGTAATCACTGAAGATCCCTTCATTTCATTTGTGAGCCAATTTAAAATTCCATATATTTACGGCCAAACTTGTGGTGAACTTGCTCTGATGCTGAATGAAGAAAATTTTTTGAAGAAAAAATGTAAACTCACCGTCGTTAAAATGAAAAACTGGAAGCGTTCGATGAAATGGGAGGATACTGGTCTTGAATGGATTATCTCTTCTCCTCATATACCCTATAAAGAGTCATCTTATTTTTATCCAGTGACTGGCATTCTGGGAGAATTATATTATTTATCTACTGGCGTTGGTTATACTTTACCTTTCCAGATAGTAGCAGCTCCCTGGATAAAAGCTGATGAACTGGCAACAGCCATGAATCAATTACACTTGCCCGGATTTATTTTCAGACCGATTTACTTAACTCCTTTTTATAGCACTTTTCAGGGAGAAAATTGTCAGGGAGTTCAAATTCATATCACTGATTATAAAAAAGCTACTCTTTCTGACGTCCAGTTTTATGTGATAGATAAAATCAATAAACTTTATCCGGATAAAAACATTTTTCTTCATGCTGATTCTACCCGATTTTCAATGTTCGATAAAGTTTGTGGCACCAATCAAGTCCGGTTGAAATTTCAGGAAAACATTTCCATTGAAGATATCTTGAATTTCTGGAATAAGGATAAAGAACAATATTATCAGCTTTCAAAAAAATATTATTTATACAAATGATAAATGATTTTTTAAAAGAAATAAAAGCTTATCTACCAAAAGATAATGTTTATACGGATGATTTACGGCTGCTGGCATGGGGAACAGATGCCAGTTTTTACCGTTTAATTCCAAAAATTGCTATTCAAACCAGTAATGAATGGGAAATAAGTTTTCTTTTGCAAAAAGCTGCAAAATATAATTTGCCAGTAACTTTCAGAGCTGCTGGCACAAGCCTTTCGGGTCAATCTCTTTCTGATTCTGTTTTAATTATTGCAGGACAACATTGGCAAAATTTTGAAGTGCTAAACAACGGCAATGCTATTCGGTTACAACCGGGCATCATAGGAGAACGCGTAAATGAAATTCTGAAACCTTATGGAAAAAAATTCTCACCCGATCCAGCTTCCATAAAATCAGCCATGATTGGAGGCATCCTTGCTAACAATGCTTCAGGAATGAGTTGCGGGATTCGTGAAAACAGTTATCAAATGCTGGTTTCTGCTCGAATTGTTTTTGCAGATGGAGCTATTCTTGATACAAGCGATGAACAAAGTAAAAATAATTTTATTCAAACCCACGCTGATTTTCTTCGGGAAATTGAGCGAATAAGAGATGAAATCAAAAATGATGAAGAATTATATTCCTTCATCAAGAAAAAATATGAAATAAAAAATGTGACAGGCCTTTCACTTCAACCATTCGTTGATTTTGAAGATCCTTTTGATATTATTTTGCATTTAATGGTGGGTTCGGAAGGAACATTGGGTTTTGTTTCAGAAGCTGTTTTCAAAACAACTGATAATTGTCCATACAGTGCCAGTGGATTCGCTTATTTTGAAAATATGTATCTTGCTTGTGAAGCAGTTCAAAAATTAAAAAATCTTCCTGTCAGTGCAGTAGAATTTTTTGATAGAAAAGCAATTGCTTCAGTTGAAGATAAATTCAGCAATATTCCGGAACTTAAACGTTTGCCAGCTGATGGAGCAGCTTTGTTAATAAAAATTGAATCGGATGACGAAGAAATTCTTCATCAAAGAATTGATCAAGTGGAAAATCTTTTATCAAACGCTAAAGTGCTTTTTCCAGTACATTTTACTGATCAGCCTGATGAATACAATGCTTATTGGGATATGCGTTCTGGCATTTTCCCAACAGTAGGCAGTACTCGTCCGCCTGGAACTACTTGTTTGATTGAAGATGTTTGTTTCAGAATGGAAAATCTGGCAGATGCAACTGACGATTTGCATCAAATATTGCTCAGAAATCATTATGAGGATGCCGTCATTTATGGTCATGCACTGGCAGGGAATCTTCATTTTATTATCAGTCAACGTTTTGATAACGAAGAAAATATTCATCAGTATGAAACCATGATGAATGAAGTGGTGAATCTGGTAGTAAACAAATATCATGGTTCTTTGAAAGCGGAGCATGGCACTGGAAGAAATATAGCTCCATTTGTGAGCAAAGAATGGGGAGAAAAAGCTTATGGTTTTATGAAAAGGATCAAGCAACTTTTTGATCCTCAAGGAATTTTAAATCCTGAAGTTATTTTCAATGAACATCCACGTTGCTATGTTGAAAATATCAAACCATTACCCAACACGCATCCGCTCATTGATAAATGTATCGAGTGTGGTTTTTGTGAAGTGAATTGTGTCAGTGCTGGTTTTACGATCTCTTCTCGTCAACGGATTGTTGTTCAACGTGAAATAGCTCGTTTGAAAGCAACAAAAGAAAATCCGAAGCGACTTAAAAAACTGGAAAAAGAATTTCTTTTCATGGGGAATCAAAGTTGTGCTACAGATGGACTTTGTGCTACTTCTTGTCCGGTAGAAATCAATGTAGGCGATTATGTTCATTACTTAAGAGAAGAACAGCTTAAGAACAAAAAAGTTGCTCAATTTTTAGGAAAATGGACAGCAGAACATTTTCATTTGGTGGCAAACAGTTTAAGGTCAGTGTTATCATTGGCTTACACGGCTGAGAAGATTTTAGGGAAGAGAGCAATGTCAGTTATTACGAGAGGATTACGTGTTATAAGTGGAAATACTTTTCCTTTTTGGTCACCTGCTTTGCCAAAACCTCAACATAAAATTATTCCACCACCCATCTCTGATAATCCATTGAAAGTGGTTTATTTCCCCAGTTGCTTAAATCAGATGATGAGCGTCAGTTCAAATGATCCTGAACAAACTCCACTTATTGAAAAAATGATTTCATTTCTTAACAAAGCAGGTTATGATGTTATTTTTCCAAAAAATATGGAAAAAATGTGTTGTGGCAGTATCTGGGAAAGTAAAGGTTTGCTTTCTATAGCCGATCAAAAATCTTCTGAATTGGAAAAAACTCTTCTCGAAGCTTCAGAAAATGGCCGTTATCCTATATTGTGCGACCAAAGTCCTTGCTTATTCAGGATGCGGCAAAAAATGCATCAATTGTCTTTATATGAACCAGTTGAATTCATAGATAAATTTTTATTGGATAAACTTGAGTTTTATCCTATTGATGAACCGATTACTATTCATGCCACTTGTTCTACCACAAAAATGGGATTAAAACCAACATTGATTAAAATTGCAAAATTGTGCAGCAAGCAAGTGTTGATTCCTGAAGAAGTCGGTTGTTGTGCCTTTGCGGGTGATAAAGGTTTTATGATGCCGGAATTGAATGCTCATGCGTTACGAAAATTGCGTCCTCAGATTGAAAAATCTAATGTGAAAACAGGATATAGCAACAGTAGGACCTGTGAAATTGGCTTGAATACCAATACAGGAATCCCTTATATGTCTATTGTTTATCTGGTCGATAAATGTACTAAAAGAAAAGAATTATAAATTTGTTCAGGAAATTTATGAAATAATTTTAATTCTTGATTAAATTTGCCGTATAAAATTTATTAGAAACAGTTCAATTAGTCAACTTTATTTGAAATATTTCAAAAATTTTTTAAATACAAAATAATGAAGAAAATAGCATTTATTGTAATTTTCATTGTACTCAGTTTTATTGGGATTTATGCCCAGCCAAAGCGTGAAATGCGAGCAGTCTGGATTGCCACAGTAGCCAATATTGATTGGCCTAGTTCTAACCGACTTACACCCCGTGAACAACGAATAGAAATAACCAATATGCTGGACAAACTTGCTCAAAACAATATCAATGCTATTATTCTTCAGGTTCGGCCTATGGCGGATGCTTTTTATCCTTCTTCCATTGATCCGTGGTCGCATTGGTTGACAGGCAAACAAGGCTTTGCTCCAAATCCTTTCTATGATCCTTTACAATTTATTATTACAGAAGCACATAAACGTTGCATGGAAGTTCATGCCTGGATCAATCCTTATCGTGTTACAATGAACGATAATTTGTCAGTATTGTCGCCTAATCATTTGTTTTATCAAAAACCGGAATTGTTTGTTCGTTACGGCGGCAAATATTATTTTAATCCAGGTCTGGACGAAACCCGACAGATTTTAAATAACGTCATAAAAGAAATTGTTGAACATTATGATATTGATGGAATTCATTTTGATGACTATTTTTACCCTTATCCAGTAAAAGGAGAAGAATTTCCTGATGAAGATACTTTCAGAAAAAATCCTCGTGGTTTTGCTCCTGATCAAAAAGCTGATTGGAGAAGGAACAATGTGAATATGGTCATTGCTGAAGTTCAGCAAACTATTAAAAATTTAAAACCATGGGTAGAATTTGGTGTAAGTCCTTTTGGTGTTTGGCGAAACAATAATGTTGATCCTCGAGGTTCTGCCACACGTGCTGGCATTCAAAATTATGATGATCTTTATGCAGACATTTTGAAATGGTTAAAAGAAGGTAATATAGATTATGTAGTTCCTCAGTTGTATTTTGAAATTGGCAAGAAAGTAGCTGATTATGAAGTGCTTTTAAAATGGTGGAGCGAAAATTCTTATGGTAAAAATTTATATCCAGGTTTGATTCCGTCTTCATTAGGGAGCAATAAAAATTCGGCATGGTCGAAAGGAAATGAAATTATTCGTCAACTAAGGCTTAATCAACAATATCCTCAAGTGGAAGGAGCTGTGTTTTTTAGTGCCAAAACTTTTTTACAAAACAGGCTAGGATTGAATGATAGTTTACAGCAAAATTTTTATAAGTATCCTGCCATTTGTCCCGTGAATAAAAATATTGTAGGGGAACCTTCCGCTCAACCACAAAATATAAGAATTGTAAAAGATGGAGATGCTGCTTATTTATTGTGGGACGAAGTAGAAGAAGAAGGCGGTTGTCAAGTAGCTTATTATGTGGTGTATGCTTTTAAAGGAAAGAAAGTTGGTGATTTGAACGATCCTGCTAATATTATTGCTCGAACTACAGATAATTGTCTTGATTTACGAGCTTTAAATGTTCATCTGAAAGGACATTATACTTTTGTTGTAACTGCTATTAATCGTTTTAAACAGGAAAGTATTCCAACCATAGCAGTGACCAGGAAATTGTAGAATTATTTATGATTATCCGCGTTTAACACAACAATTGGTTTATTTTCAGGTACTTTTATTTCTAAACCAAGAATTGCATTGAGAAAATAAGTATTTAGAAAGTTTAATAAAAAAGGCTATAAAGTATTAAAAGTCAATCAAGTATTTTGTTTTGGTATCTGATAAATTTTATATCAAATTGATATATTTATCGATATATCATCAAAGAACAAAGGTGCGTAGCACCGATATTTTTGTACCCACTAATACAAAATGTTATTCAGTTTTAGGATAAAAAAATATTATATGCCGTCATTTCAGCATATTTTTTGAGTAAGTCCACTGCATAATCTATAGTTTTTTCAAGTCCAGTTTTACCTCCATAAGCGTTGATAATCATCAATAAATGATTAGTTTCCATAGTTATTTTTGTTCGTTCATTATCGCTGGTAGGTGTTCCAATACCACCTACTTCGTCTCGAAAAAGCGGAAGACCGGCAACATTTAAAATTCCTCTGCCAATAGCTTCAAACTCATCATTTTCATTTCCCACATCGAGTAAAAGATTTCCTTGAATTTTGTCTGCATCAAAACCACCAATTGAAAAACCACTGTGAATAGAAACAAGATTGATAATATCGACCAGTGTATTGATTTGATAAATGGAATTCCCTTTACAGATTCGTCTGCATAAAGCCTCTGCTGAAGGTCGATAACGTGAAGGATCTTTGCCAAATTTTTTATAAGCTTGTCTTGTGGCTAAAATAGCAGGGCGTTTACTGATTTGTTTCAATGAATATTTTGAAAGAATCTCTTCCATTTCTTTTTCCACCTCTTGCCATAACAACGCAGAAGTTGGTGAATTTTTGACTTTCCCTTCAATAATACCCAAAACTAAATCAGGACAAATACTGTGAACCAGTGATGAGATTGATATTTTCAAAATAATAAATTAAAAATGTTTTTATCGTAAAATAATTCCGTTCAACATTCTTCCACAGTACGTGCCCTCTCGACGGGCTGAGAAGAAATCGCTTGAATTTGTGAATGTACATAATTCCTTGATTTCGATATTAGATTTTAAAACGCCGCTCCCCAACAAAATCATTTCGTTTGCTTTCCAGAGATTTAAAAAAATCTTATTTTCTTGTTGAATGAAAATTTCTGATGTTTCAAAGCCAGCAATTATAAAAGTTAGTAAAATTTCTTTTCCTACTTCATATTTTTGTTCCGAAATGGCAGGACCCATAACCACACGAATATTTTTAGGAGAACAACCGTATTTCCGTACAAGTGTAGCTACCATTTTTGCTGCAATTTGCTGAACAGTTCCTCTCCAACCAGCATGAGCCACAGCAACTGCCTTTTTAACAGGATCATAAAACAATAATGGCACACAATCGGCAGTAGTGACACTAATACAAACATTTTTCAAATTTGTGTACAAGCCATCTACCTTGGCAAGGCGATTTTTCTGTTCTTCGGGGGTCAACTGCAAAAAAGTTTCATCAATTTCATGGATGAATTTCCCATGATTTTGGTGAGGGAAAAAAATTCTATGTGTTGGCAATGAAAGAGTTTCCGCTAATTTGTTGAGATTCTGAGCAACACATTGAGGTTCGTCCCCAACATACGGACTCAAATTAAAAGTAGCATAATTCCCATAACTAAAACCTCCTTTTCTGGTAGTGAAAAAATATTGAATATCAGGGAATTGATCAAACAAAGGGGAATCAGTCAATAAATTTTCCATAGATTTTTGTTTTAACTGTTTTAGCTTTTAGAACTTTCTTGAAAAATTATTTCAGCAGTAAGGAACTGTCACCATAACTTAAAAACCGAAAGTTATGTTCCAGAGCATAGTGATAAATTTTCCGCCAATCATCACCAACAAAAGCTGAAATAAGTAGTAATAAAGTACTTTTCGGCTGATGAAAATTAGTAATCAATCCATTTATCAGATGAAATGTATAAGCCGGCTGGATCATGATTTGTGTTTGAGCATAAAGATGGCTCAATTTATTTTTTTCCAAATATTCCAGAATAAGAGTTAATGCTGTTTTTGTTGATATTTCATTTTTCATCGTATATGGTAACCATTGAGAAAGAAAAAATGAAGTCGGCTTTTCTTTCAGCGACGAATCCTGACTTAATAAAAGCCCTATATAATAAAGACTTTCCAACGTTCGTGCTGAAGTAGTTCCAACAGCAATAATATTTCCCAACTTATCAAGTAATTGTTCAATAGTATTTTTCGAAACCATGAACACTTCGGTATGCATCTCATGCTCTAAAACATTCTGTGTTTTCACTGGCTGAAAAGTACCAGCACCAACGTGCAGAGTCAATTCGGTTGTCTCAATATTTTTTGTCTTCAAGCTTTCAAAAACTTCAGGTGTAAAATGTAAACCAGCAGTAGGAGATGCAACAGAACCTTTCATTTTGGCATAAACAGTTTGATAGGCGGTAAGGTCAATTTTTTCCGTTTTCCGATGAAGATAAGGAGGAATAGGCAATTCTCCTGCTTTTTCCAAAATTTCAGCAAAAGAAACGTCGGGAGCATCCCAGAAAAAGCGGATATAACTAACATTTCCTTTTTTTTCCAACAACTCAGCTTGAAAAAGAAAATTTTTGTTGTCAACGTTTACTTCCTTTGTAAGCACTTCTCCTTTCCATTTTCTCTGATTGCCAACCATACATTTCCATACACATTCTGAAAAAGAACCAAGCGATAAGGCATAATCAGAAGGAACAACAGGCTTCAAACAAAAAATTTCTATACGTGCACCTGTTTCGCGATAAAAGATAAGACGAGCTTCTATTACCTTTGTATTATTATAAACCAACAAGCTGTTCGATGGTAAAAACTCAACGAGATGCGAAAAAGTGCTTTCAGTGATGGCATCATTTTTATATATCAATAATTTTGAAGCATCACGTTGAGGCAAAGGATATTTTGCAATACGTTCGTCGGGCAGGTTGTAGTCAAAATCCTCAATATTCAGTGGAATGATATTTTCGTTGGCAGGTTTCACTGGGCTTACAGAAAATTTGTTGTAAATTTGCAGCAAAAGTACTAAAAAATTGCCATTTTTTGATAGTAGTTTTATCATTACTTTTCACACTTTAAAAGTAAGAAATGACAATTTTTATACTATTCTAAAATTTATCTTATCATGATAAAAAAAGGAGATCAGGTACGTTTTTTAAATGCTGTTGGTGGTGGCATAGTGACGCGTGTTGATGAAAAGAACAAAATCATTTACGTGGCAGACAATGATGGTTTTGAGGTGCCTGTATTGGCAAATGAATGTGTTGTAATTCCTGCTGCAATAAATGAAAATACAAATTTTCCTGTTCGGAATTTTAAGTCTGAAAGTACCAAAGAAAATACACCCTCTCTTTCTGAAAGTAAAGAACCAGCTTTTTCATTTCTTGAAGAAAGAGTTGAAATTCCTGAAGAAACACCTGAAGGCGATATGCTCAAATTGTTTTTGGCTTTTGTACCAACCAACATCAAACAGTTGCCAAACACCAGTTATGAATGTTATTTAATCAATGATAGTAATTATTACCTGTTTTATAACATCAGTTTATTAAAAAATACTGTTGCTTTGAGTTTGGCGAATGGATTGATTGAACCTAACATGCAGGAACTTTTTGCCGAAACCACTCCAGAGCAATTAAATGATTGGCTAAAAATTAATTTCCAAGCAATCGTTTATAAAAAGAATAAAGAATATCCCATTCAACAGGCAATTGAGGTAAATATTGAAGTGAAAATCGATAAATTTTACAAATTACACTGCTTTACCGAAAATGATTATTTTGATCAACCAGCTTTATTGATAGATATTTTATCAGAAAAAGAGAAGCAACAATTTCTTGAAATCTCTGAAAAAGAAATAAAAAAGGTAATTTCACAAAAAGAAGTTCCTGTTCGCTTACACAAATCTAAAAAACCCAAAAAACCACAAATCATTGAAGTCGATTTACATATTGAACAATTAATAGATAATCCAGCAGGAATGAGTAATTTTGAAATGCTTCAACTTCAATTGAACAAATGCAGGGAAGTACTGGAAATAAACAAAAATAACAAAGGTCAAAAAATCGTTTTCATTCATGGAAAAGGTGAAGGCGTATTAAAAAAAGAAATTCAGAAACTTCTGGAAACACAATACAAAAAATTTTACTTTCAGGACGCGTCGTTTCAGCAATATGGTTTTGGAGCGACAATGATAACGATTCGATAATTTTTTTTTATTTTTTAATTTACAGAAAAATGTCTCTTAATATTTGGTGTCATTATTTAAAACTATTGTTTTTTATTTTTCTAATCTCAGTAATTGTTTCTTGTGAAAAATCAGACAATGAAGTAACCAATTCTGCTTATGTTACAGATGTTTTTGAATATCAATATGCACCTGGTCAACATGCCAACATAGTTAAACCTGCAGATGCAGCAAACTTTATTAGCTTACCTTCTAACGTAAAAAGTTGTCTGTATCTGGGTGGTTGGGGCGGATATGTGATAGCTGGCTTTGATCATAATGTGATCAATCATGAAGGATATGATTTTGAAGTATTTGCTTTGGCAGGTGTTTCGCCTGAACCTGCTATTGTTTATGTAATGGAAGATAAAAACGGCGATGGAAAACCCAATGATACCTGGTACGAATTAAAAGGGAATCAATTTGAAAACTCAAAAAGAAATTATTGGGTGCGATATTATAAAGCTTTTTCAGATTCAGCCAACATAACTTGGAAAGACAGCGAAGGAAATACGGGAGAATTACTTGCAGGTTTTGGTACAAAATATACTGCTTCATGGTGGTGGAAATATTATGAAAATGATAGCATCACTTTTTACGGAACACGTTTACCTGATGCTTATGAGAATAATAGTACTCAATGGGCTGTTCCCGTTGATCGTTTTACATGGGGGTATGCCGAAAACAATTTTGGTATTGACTACGATCAAACAGTTCATTCCAATCAATTTGATATTTCAAACGCTGTAGATAGTTTGGGTAACTCAATTAATTTACTACATATTCGTTTTATAAAAATTCAAACTGGAGTTTTTCAGCAAGCTGGTTGGCTCAATGAAATATCGTCAGAAATTTGCGGAGCTCGAGAGTTAAAATAATAGAAATATACGATAAATTCCATTTCAAAAAATAGCGTAAAATCTTATATTTCTTTGTAAATTATTAGCTTCTATCTATGAAATTTTAATTATCTTTGTTAAATTTTCATTTCCTATGAAATTTGTAACTCGAAATTCAAAACTCAAAACTACATTATGATCAATATCGAACCTTCAACAGTCTGGTATTATTTTAACGAAATAACTAAAATTCCTCGTCCTTCAAAAAAGGAAGAAAAAATCAGAAATTATCTTCTTCAAATTGCAAAGCTATATAATCTTTCAGCAAAAGTTGATAGGGCAGGAAATGTTTTGATTACTAAACCAGCCACTTCAGGTTACGAAAATCAGCAAAAAATTATTTTACAATCACATATGGACATGGTATGTGAAAAAAATAGTGAAGTGGATTTCGATTTTGAAACTGATGCTATTCAAACTTACATAGAAGGTGACTGGATTAAAGCAAAGGGAACAACTTTAGGTGCGGATAATGGAATTGGTATGGCTATGATGCTGGCTGTCTTGACTTCCAATGATATTTCCCATCCGGAAATAGAATGCTTGTTTACTGTTGATGAAGAAAGTGGTTTAACTGGTGCTTCAGCTTTAGAACCTGATTTTTTGGAAGGGAAAATTTTAATCAATTTGGATTCGGAAGATGATGGTGTTATTTTTATAGGTTGCGCTGGTGGAATTGACACCACAGCTAATCTTTCATATATACCTCGAAAAACTCCGCTAACTAATTTATCTTTTTCCATAACAGTTAAAGGTCTAAAAGGAGGACATTCAGGGGAAGATATTGACAAGAAACATGGCAATGCTATTAAAATTTTGACTCGATTCCTGTGGAATTTAAGCAAAGAAGTAGTAGTACATCTTCATAGTCTGGAAGGTGGTGGTTTATCCAATGCCATTCCACGTGAAGCTACTGCAATAATTTCTATTCCTTTTCACCAAAAAGAAAATTTGAGTGTTTTATTCAATCAATATATTGCAGAAATAACATCTGAATTACAACAAAGCGAGCCTAATTTGCAATTTATACTTTCTTCAGAAAAAATGCCATACACCGTTTTGGATAAAAGAAGCTCAAAAATACTTCTCAATGCTCTTTATGCTTGCCCTCACGGAGTAAAAGCCAGGAGTGAAGAAATTCCCGATTTAGTTGAAACTTCTACTAATTTAGCTTCAGTAAAAATGATAGGAAATAACCAAATTTTGATTACTACCAGTCAACGAAGTTCTGTTGAATCAGCCAAATATGATATAGCTCATCAGGTAGAATCGGTTTTTGTTTTGGCTGGAGCAAAAGTACATCATAGTAAAGGTTATCCAGGATGGAAGCCAAATTTTAATTCTGAAATCCTTAAAGTAGCTCAACAATGTTATCAGGAAATTACAGGAGAAGAGCCTAAAGTTCGAGCAGTCCATGCAGGTCTGGAATGTGGACTTTTTCTTGAAAAATATCCTCAGTTGGATATGATTTCTATTGGTCCACAAATGTATGGGGTTCATTCTCCGGAAGAAAGATTGAGTATATCTTCTACCCAAAAATGTTGGGAATGGCTGTTGAAG
>Ga0209204_1000914_pt1 | contig 30104 bp, 21 predicted proteins | sample AD_JPNMR2_MetaG_FD_184425 | JGI IMG/M metagenome (GOLD analysis project Ga0209204, IMG submission 184425) | Active sludge microbial communities of municipal wastewater-treating anaerobic digesters from Japan - AD_JPNMR2_MetaG (SPAdes) (version 2) | ecosystem: Engineered > Bioreactor > Anaerobic...
TTTATAGGTATGATAAAATCATACAATATTTCCTAAATTGGACGTATATGTATGACTTGAATCATATTTATTGTAAAAATAAAGATTTTTTACAAATGATCAAATGGACTTATAATTTTTTGTAAACCACTTTACCTAACACTTGAAGTTGTTCGTTTATGATTGATAGTGAGTTTCATAGAACGCAGATTACACTTATTTTATTGAATTTACACAGCTTTCTAATTAACTAAACACTAAACACCAAAAACCAAACACAATCTCCCCTGTACACTGCACACTGCACACTGTTTTTCGCTACGCTCAGGATGACAAGTGGGATAGTTAACTAGCGGTATTAAAAATCAAACTGCAGCAAGCAATTGAAAATACAAGTATTACACCAATCATTGTTCTGCTTACCCAAACCTCATAAAATCGTTATATCTTTGTAAAAAATACGGAAATGGAAGGAACACGATTACAGAAGGTGGGACGGCTCATACAGAAGGAGCTTAGCGAGATTTTCCAGCGCGAGGGGGCTGCCAGGTTTCCCGGTAAAATGCTTACAGTTACGCAGGTTAGGGTTAGCCCCGACCTCTCGGTGGCTAAGGTTTACGTTAGTATATTCCCCTCAACCGATACCGATAAAACGCTCGAGCATATCAGGGATAACTCAAAATTCCTTAGGGGCGAACTGGGCAAAAGGGTAAGGCACCAGCTTAGGGTGATACCCGAGCTTACCTTTTTCATCGACGATTCGCTCGACTATATCGAAAAAATTGACCAGTTACTTAAAGAGTAGAAACCCAAGAATGATAAGTCGTTTAGTTTCGTTTACCACCCGGTTCATACCCCGGCACTACCTTCAACTTTTTGCATCGTTTCTGATGAAAGCCATTGGACTTTTTTACCGGGGCAGTCGGTTTCAGGATCCTATCGATGGGGTTAAGTATCGCAAGCTACTCCCCTACGGGCGGGTTACCACACGGGAAAACGCACTGGCGCCAAACTCCATGTCGCTGGAACGGCACCGGCTGATATGGCTTTACCTGCAAAGGAAAACCGACTTTTTCACAGCCCCCAAAAAGGTTCTGCATGTTGCCCCGGAATACTGTTTCATAAAACCGATAAAGCGACTAAGAAACATTGACTATACCACAGCCGACCTCATTTCGCCCTGGGCCGATGTAAAGCTCGATGTTCAGGCAATGCCTTTTGCCGACAATACCTTTGATATGGTGATTTGCAACCATGTGCTTGAACACGTTGATAACGACCTTAGGGCGATGGCCGAAATACTCCGGGTGCTAAAGCCGGGTGGGTTTGCTGTGCTCCAGGTACCAATGGATTTAAACATGGAGCAAACCCTTGAAAACCCGGAGTATAACACCCCTGAACTCAGGGAAAAGTATTACCAGCAGCGCGACCATCTCCGCCTTTACGGCCGCGATTACGCCAAACGCCTTACCTCTGCCGGGTTTGATGTTTTAGAGGACAACTTTGTTAAGCAGCTGCCACCCCACGAGGTGGAATATTACGCCCTACCTAAGGACGAAATCCTTTACATTGCCCGAAAAAAGTAAAACCAATGAATGTTCCGCTTTACATAGCCCGACGTTACCTGTTTGCGAAAAAATCGCATAACATCATCAACATCATCTCCGTAATATCGGTTATTGGGGTTGCAACAGGGGTTATGGCGCTTGTGGTTGTTCTATCCGTTTTCAATGGCTTCGATTCCCTGATTGCCAACCTCTACTCCCATATCGATGCCGATTTGCGGATTGAAGCTAAGCAGGGAAAAACATTCCGAACCGATAGCTTACCCATTGAAAGGGTCAAGCAGATTCCCGGTGTGGCAGTATTTTCCGAAGTGGTTGAGGAGAATGCCCTTTTCCGCTACCGCGGGAAGCAACACATTGGAATTGTTAAAGGGGTTAGCAGGAACTACACTGAGCTAACCGGACTAAAGAGCAAAATAGTTGATGGCGATTTCAAGCTATGGCAAGGTAGCCAGCCCATGGCCATCATGGGCGAAGGGGTTGCCTACTACCTCAACGCCAATCTAGCCCACTTTGACCCGCTGTTTGTTTACATTCCCAGGCGGGGCAAAAACTACTCCCCCGATGCTGCCTTTATTAAAAAAGCCATTATGCCCTCGGGCATTTTTGCCATTGAGCAAGATTTTGATACCCGGTATGTAATTACACCCGTTGAGTTTGCAAGGGGTCTACTCCTTTACGATTCACTAACTGTTAGCGCCATTGAAATCAAGCTGCACACAAGTGCAAATGCCGCCAGGGTTAAAACCGATGTTGAAAACATTATTGGCAATAAGTATAGGGTATTGGACCGTTACCAGCAAAACGAGTCGCTTTACCGAACCATGAAATCGGAAAAGTTTGCCATTGCGCTAATACTGATACTTATACTCATTATTGCATCATTCAATATAGTGGGATCGCTCTCCATGCTAATTATTGATAAACGCGCCGATGTGGAGACTCTGAAAAGTCTTGGAGCAAGCAATAGCCTGATACAAAAGATATTTCTCTTTGAGGGCATGCTTATTTCCATTGGTGGCAGTATAATTGGAATTATAATTGGTTTGATAACATGTTGGCTGCAAATCACCTTTAAGCTCATTAGGCTTGAGGGCCGTGGCAACTTTATTGTTGATGCATACCCCGTTGAAGTCCAGGCCAGCGATATGATCCTAATTTTCCTGGTGGTTATAGCCATAGGATACCTGGCAGCCCGATTTCCGGTTAGGGTTATAACGCGGAGGTTGATTCAGAACGATAGTAGGAATTAGAAACGCTTTTTTTATTAATTTTTCAAGTATACTTTCCATTTTGATTTTTCTTTGTTTTAAACCAAAATGTAAGTTCATCCTAACAGGATGATGTTTGTTCATATTATTTGAAATTGAATCAAAAAAAATAAATTCAATAAACAAATTAAGCCATAACAAATTACCAGATAATTAAAACTAATAAATAATCCTAATTTTTTGAAAGATTACCTATCTTCTCCAATGATCTTTATTCTACGCTTTAATTCCTCACCATTTTCATCGACAAGTGTTAGAGTATAGCTTCCAGGTTTTGGACTGATGGCTATTTCATGAACATTCTTAGTCATACCTATAAACTCATTATTCAAATGCCAGTAAATGATTGATTCAGACTTTCTATGTGTTGCTTTTAAAATTATTTGACCACGAGTGCCATCATTTTCTATTGGAATATAAAGATCAACTCCATAAAATGGATATATGAGGTCAATATTGTTTATTTCATCATATTGAACACTACACTTAGGGTGCATTGGGGGGAGAACAGTATAATCAAAATGATTTTTTTTGTAAAACCACTCCTGTCCTGGAGGAAGGATGAACCAAGTTGTATCTTTTAAATCACTATTTGGAAAACAGGAACGATTTACTCTATACCGTTTAGATTTATCAAGAAAAATTTTTTTGTGATAAATGCATGGTAATGTTTTAATTTTTACTGCTGGAACCAACTCTTCTGTAGTATCAGGGCAAAGGTTTGAAGCAAGCATACCCGTTTTTTTGCATGTTTTTACCGTTTTTAGATCATAGTAAGGTGGCGAATACCAGCTACACGAAGGTAAAACAGAAAAAACATCAAACATTACAGGAGCCGCTGTTGCTGCACCAACTAAATCGGGTCGGCCTTCGCCATCGGCATTTCCAACCCAAACTGAAACTGTAAATTTTGGGGTTACACCAATTGCCCAAGCATCCCTGAAACCAAAACTTGTTCCGGTTTTCCAAGCTATAGTTTGCGAAGCAATAAAATTACGCCATGTGCCATCCTCCCCGGGTCTATTTGCCTCTGTTAATGCTTGAAGCGTAAGATACGCTGCACCGGGTTTAATATTAGCAGCTTCAAATGCTTGGTTAAAAAGCATTCCTCTATCAACCGTATAACGGATACTGGTTTCACGCAAAGTATCGCTTAATGCAGCCCTTGCAATTGCGGAGTATGCACGAGCCAATTCCCACATAGTGGACTCTGCACCTCCAAGTATTATTGACAAACCGTAATGCGAAGGAGGCATGTTAATACTAAGTAAACCGGTCTTATGAATGTTATTGTAGAATTTTTCGATTCCATATTCTTTCAGGAGAATAACTGAGGGAACATTTAATGAGCGAGAAATTATCTCATTAGCCTTAACCGCACCCTCAAATTTTTTACTAAAATTTAAAGGTGTAAATCCAGCAATAGCTACCGGTACATCTTTAACAAATTCCTTAGGTAATAAAAGACCCTCGGAAAGCATATATGCATAAAGGAAAGGTTTAAGTAAACTACCATAACTTCGTTTAGCTGTTATGATATCTACTTTAGATGAAAAGCTTGGATCGTCTGTCAAAATATTACCAATGTATACTAGAACTTCTCCGGTTAAATTATCCACAACCAAAATTGCCATATTTCTTATGCCATTTGCCTTAAAATGACGATGATAGCGCAGGGCTATTTTGTAAAAAATATCCTGAAGTTCACGACTAATAGTAGAACGAATAATTTTCCCCTTTAATCCATCTTTAATACAACGTGTAAGCAAGTGGGTTGCTCTCTGGCTATATTTGTTATCAGGATCTGGCAATGGCTCCAACAGTGCCAGTTGATATGTTTGGTTATCGATAACCCCCTTTTTTAAAAGTTTTCCTAGAAGAAAGTTCCTTTTAGCTAGGAGTAAATGTTGATTCCTGCCCGGGAAAATTAGACCGGGGGCGTTAGGAAGAACCGCGAGTGTTGCAGCTTCAGCCCAACTCAAATTGTCCGGACTTGTACCAAAGTATCGCCAAGCAGCGGCATCAAGGCCAATAACGTTACCCCCAAAAGGAGCATGCGATGCATACATGGCCAAAATGCTTTTTTTTGAGTATGCAAGTTCTGTTCGGAAAGCTAAAACTATCTCAATGGCTTTTTCCATGTAAGTTCGTTGTTTACCCTTTCTTGATAGCCGAACAAGTTGCATAGTGATTGTACTCGCACCACTGATTATTTTACGATTTCTTAAATTTTGAATAGCAGCTCTAACTAACGAAACCGGATTAAAACCGGGATGATAGTAAAAGTATGAGTCCTCAAATTGTAAAAGACATTTGGAAAATCGGAAGGGAACACTATCGGGCGCAGGGAACTGCCACATTCCCTCATCGGTTACTGTGGCTGCAAGCAACTGTCCATTCCGGTCAAGCAAAACAGTTGAGGACGAAGCCTTAAAACTAACCGGTTTTACAAACAATAAAAATGCAAGCAGGAGAATTACTCCTGCAAGCATATATTTTATAAAAGGCTTGGCTGTTTTAATAATCACCAATGGCTTAATCAGTTTATTCCACTCTAACCCAGCCGCCTTTTTTATACGATGCAATAGTGTTATCATACATTGCTTCACAGTACGGCCCAGGCATGTAAAATTTTCCGGCATAGGTTGCAGTAAGTTTTACAGAAAATTTCTTGCTTTCGTTAGGTTTTAAGCTAAAGTATGTAATTACTCTATCGTCACGAATATCTTGATAATCAAAGTTACTCGACGTAGTATTCTCGCCGCTTTCTAATCGAGTATTTTGAATTTCCCACCCCGATGGGAAGATTTGAGTTAGTGCTAGCTCCTTAACTTCTCCTCTAACACCAGGATTGAAAACTGTTACCTCACATTTAAAATCGGTACCTTTTTTTAATTGCTCTGGGCTGATTACATTACCATCGTTGGAAAGGTATGCTACCTTCATGGTAATATTACTTTCGAATGTTTTTTCTTCACCTAAAGGAGGAATACCAGTAAGTGAAAGATTTACAAACATTGGCTTAGTAGATAAATTCTCATATGTAATATTGTTATTACCTTCCTTTATTTGCAATACGCTCCTAGCAATTGGTTTTTCGGTAGTAATTTTCTCGGTTTTTCCATTTATGGTATACCGAAGGTTTACATCGCTTCTCTCTTTAGTCTGCATGGACATCTTTGATAAGGCAAGTAGTGATACTGCCGTTTCCTGTGTGCTTAACCAACGGTTACCTGAAAGACTGTTACTTATTTCTCTAGCTAATCGGAAACCGTTGGAATCATCATTAAGTAGAACTAAAGTTTCAAGAACTATTGCCTTATCTCGTAAATCCGAACCATAGGTGAAACTAAGTTCCCTATAAGGCTCAAACTTTATAGGTGTATTTTGAATAAGTGCTTTTGCCGTTTCAACCTGACCAATTAAGGCGTAAGCGGCAGCAAGTCTCATTTTTGCAGTTAAGTCCAACTGTTGTTCCTTTAGCTTATTCATTGCTCCAATTTCAGGCTTTTTAGCAAGAGCTAATGTATAAAGCCTATAAGCTTGAATCAAGCCAGAGTTAGTGTAACGGCTAGCGTCATATAGGTATTCACGTGCAGCATTTCGTTGATAGTTAACCCAATTGTTTAAAATCGATTGCGGAATATTATAACCAGCATTTTGTGCTTCAATCAGAAAATGACCAACGTAGCTGGTGCTCCACTCGTCACTATAGTTGTACGATGGCCAATAGCGAAAACTCCCATCAGTATTTTGAAGTTTTGAAAGTTTGGTTATCGATTCATTGACAAAGTAATTTATATTACCTCTTTGCTCCGATGAGAGCTCAACAAGTTTATCCAGATATATCTGGGGGAATACAGCAGACGTAGTTTGTTCAATACAGCCGTGTGGGTATTGGATAAGTTCATCGAGTCTACGCTTTAGGTTTAAAGGTGGCATTACCGATGCTTCTAGCATAGCTGAGTTACTACCAGGAATACCAAATGTGCTGAATAAAGCTGAAATTTTCCCATTGGCAGTAATTATTGTATCAATGCTTCGAGTTACTGCCGATATAGGATTTCGAACATAAATATCAATAGTTTGATATGACTTTACCTCGTTCCCAGAAGCCTCCACAGTTACTTTTGCAGGTCCAGTTCCATCAACTCTAAGGTTAAAGTAAACCATTCTATCTCCTGGTTTGTTAAAACTTACCGATCTTTGTTCATCGCCTACAATGCTAATGTTTGACGATGTTTTCACCTTGACCGTAACATTTTTCACCTTGTCTGTCATTGTGAAAATGTTTACCGGAAGACTGATTTCCTCTTGCGGTCCTAATACCCTTGGAAGAGTTGCCAAAACCATTAAATCGTTTCTTACCGGACATGCTTTTTCGGCATTTCCGTATGCACCCTCATATGCAGCTACAACCATTACCCTAACGCTTCCAATGTAGTTACCAAGGTTAACCGAAACTTTTTTAGTGTCGTTTTTACCTAAACTAAAGGGGCCAAAATATCGTACAACAGGTTTGAATCGCTGATTATTATCACCATCCTGAGACCTGAGTTCATCGTCGCCGCCTATGGAAATATGCCTTTCAAGCTTTCCTCCGTAGGCTCCAATTACATCGTTAAAAATATCCCATGTTTTTACCCCTATTGCTTCCTGAGTATAAAAAACCGCATGCGGATCAGGTGTTTTAAAACGATTTATATCGAGCAAGCCTTCATCAACCACTGCAAGAGTAAAACTCATTCTTTTCCCGTTCTTTTCAGATACTTTAATATCAAAGGTTTGATTCGTTTTTATCTCATCAGGCATTTGAATTACAGGTTGAAGAATAGTTTGCGGATCGGTAACAACAAGTCTAGAAATTCCGTAGAGTCTTATGGGTAAATCGTTGGTTTTACCTTTATGGGGCTGAATAAGGGTTACGTGCAGGTAAACATTTGGTGACATTTCAGGGGTTGTTTTAACCTCAATAACATTAGTAGGTTTTGAAGCATCAACCCACCAAGCTGAAATAACTCTAGTGCCATTTTCAATACTTACTAAAGCACGAGCGTTCTCTGCACCGGGAATAGTCAATTGCACACTCTCACCTACACTACATTCATTCTTACTGGTTGCTATAGCTAATATAGAAGCACCTCCGGGTCTATCGGCTTGAGTTTTACTATATCCCCAAGGCCAATCAAAGTAAACAATATTGCCACAACTTACTCCTGTCTCCTTATCGGTAATTTTAAGATAGAAACGCCCCCATTCTGGGTAATCTACCCGAAGTGGGAAAGTTGCCTTGCCGTTAACTGTTGATATTTTTTTTCTGGTAATCAACTTATCATAGTTCCTGCTTACATAATTTGCATCACTATTGTCGAGTTGCTCCCACCACCAGCTCCAGGAAAGCTTGTAAAGTTCAACTTCAAGTTGTGAACTATTAACTGCATTTCCTTTTGCATCGATAGTAACCACTGAAAATTCCTGGTCAGCATCAGTTTCGAGCCACCCCATTCCTGGTTTGGGTTTTGGAGCCAAAACACCCACAAGCTTGTTGTAGGGGTAGTATGTTTTTGAGAATAAATCGATGCTAAAATCGCCTCCTTGTTCAAATACACGCCCTTTGAATGCAACATTTACGGCTGCAGGCATGCTCTTCGATTTATTGATTCTACCTACAACTCGAGAGTTTCCGTTGGCATCTAACGTGCCCTCCCAAAGAGTATAGGTATTAGTTTCAAAATCAATACCAGGATCGTTAAAATTATACTGGCTATATTTTGGAATTACTGCATTCCCCTTTGAAAGGGTTATCTCATATTTGGCCTCAAGGTTAGCTGCATTTTCGCCATGTAACCATTTTACATGAATAGGGGCATTAACTTCGCCTGAGGCTGGAATTTCACCCAATTCAAAATTTATTTTCAGCCTATTGGGCTTGATGGTTTCAACCTTTAAATACTTTTCAAATACAGCGCCACCAACTTTTACAATAGCCCTCCAATTACCTGTAGGTGCTTGTTCATCGGTTGGAACTGGGAAATAAAAGATACCTACAGGGCTATTAGATGCAACCATTTTTTTAACAATCAACCCTTTGGGGTCGTGAAGTTCAAAAATTATGGGATGATTTTCAGGAATGGATTTTGCTTTATCCTCAAGGATAAATGTAATATGAAGGGTGTCGCCTGGACGCCATACCCCACGCTCACCATAAATCATTCCCTTTATTCCTCGCTGAACCTCAAACCCTCCTACATCAAAGTTACTCAACGAGTTCGACGTTCCGTTATCAACTCTTAAGTATCCCTTTTGGTTTCCATCTATGGCAGTTACAAGATAGGGTGTGCGTGAGAGTTGTAATTCAGCAATACCATCAGAATTCGTTTGTCCTTCAACAATTAACTGGTTTTGGTAATCAGTAACTTTTACAGTTACACCCGATTTTGGTTTTGCTGTAGGCAGGTCGGTGACAACAACAAGTATCTTATCGTTCTCGCCCTTTTTAGCTAGCAAACCTATATCGGATGACAGTATAATTTGGCTTATCATTCTTGAACTTGAGTAGTAAGCAGAATTACATGGGTTATCGCGCTCATTCCAGTCATAATCATCACTGTAATAATATTCATCATAATCCTCGTAATAGTCATTTCCCGAAGTTACGTTATCATCAGGAGTTGCTTCATTGGAATTCTCTTCCTTGTCGCATGGTGTTAAAAGTTGCTTTTTATTGAAAGAGATTTTAATTTGATACAAAGCCCCAGGATCCGCTTCAAAAAATTTGCTCATGTCAAGTGTGAATCGAGTCCATTTATTAGGGACCACAACTCCATAATCAAACAATGAGATATTCTTTTTAAAAATACTGTAACCCACCCTTCGCAAATCGTAATTCTCTCCTAATCGATTGACCTGCAAGTAGTAAGGAATGTTGTTTTCGAAAATTTTAAGAACTTCAACGGTGACCTCTTTAAGGTTAACCGCTTCAAAAGGATAAATTAAACCTTGCGATGTCGGAAGTACAGTTCCTTTACCCAGTGACCGTAATCCGGGTTTTATATCTTCAAAAACAAAACGCTCAGTGTAATCGTGCTCTAACTTTTTCCCTTTAAAATTCTTAATGCCTTTAAAAACTTTCACTTCGCTAGCACCCTGTTTTTCTAATGGAAGATAAACTCTCAGTATATTCCCATCCTGCTCAAATTTCAGATTTGACAACCCATCAACATCTACTAAACCTTCATAATCCTGATTCTCACTCAGATTTTCCGAAAATAGAATCTGAATGTATTGACTGGGAGATTGAACTACTTTTGCACTAAGAACAGAAAAGTCATCAATAGCAGGTACCTCAAATTGGGCAGTGCCACCGGAACTTCCACCAATGTTCTCAGAATTCCAACCTACATGTACAACACCCGAACGGGTTGTCCTCTTTATGCCAAAAAATTTGATTCTGTAGGATTTCAGATCAATTTCCTGAAGTTCCAACTCTAAATTTTGACTATTATAATTTGCCCAAAAGCATTTTGTCAATTTTTCAATGGAAGTATAATCCGCCACCCTCACAGTGCCCTCTAGATTATAGGTAATAGAGTCATCCTTCCCGTTAATTATTAAACCATCAAAATCTACGTCAATAGATTGAGGAATTACTCGTATCGAAAAATCAAACTTTTCAAACCTGCTATCATGAACTTCTAGTACTTTGCCAAGAAAAAACCTTATTGTATATATTTCGCCAGATACTAAAGGATTAGTAGGTTTGAATTCGATTGTTTGATCATCCACCCAATAGGTTTTCCCATCTATGCTGGGTGAAATTTTAAATACATTATCGTCTAATTCGTCACCTGCCTTAGTAAATTTTTGCGCAGGCATTGTAAATCGAATTGTAATAGTTGAATTGGCTGACACCATGCCCGATGTATATGCCGAAATGTATTGGCCAAAAGTTGGATCAACTTCGATTATGATGTCTTTTGCTTTCTTCTTACATGAAATCAATGTTGAAACACCTATTAAAACGAGTAATAGGATTTTTAATAAATTAAATTTACTAGTTCTCATATTATTTAAAATTTAGAGGTAATTCAATTGTGACTACGGGTAAACCACCGCTGCATAGCCCACCCAGTGCCTGATATTCGCTGGTGCGGTTTGACCCATACCCAGATCTGCTACCGGTAAGGGTTGGTGGTCGATACTGGTAGCGTAACCAACAGGTAATCCAATGAGGTCGGATCCTTTCATAAGCTGATTCAGCTTAATGGCAGTAAGCAACGCAAATGGAATACTATACCGGCCGCACCAGGTCCATTTGTATTCCCTGTAATTCTCTGCATCGACCGTATAACCGAAAAAGTTACGGATTTTCACATCGTTGAGTGTCCCTTTCAGTGTGGTATTAATAATTTCGAGTTCCAGATCAACCGCCTTTCTGTAACCTGCTGAATCGGTACCAAAGGGGGCATAATTCCTGCCACCCCACTCCTCATCACCGTAATGTACTGCATCGGTCGTTACTACCAAAGCAACATCGGAACCCCAACTCAAATCATACTTCTGAAAAACCTTTTGAAGGGCAGTTGCAAGCGCTGTTGCTACTTCCTTCATCCTATCAAAGCTCATGCATGGAACCAGGATTGGCACAATTTCGATATCGCGTTTACTATACTGAAGGAAAGGTAGCATCGACTCAACGGAGTGTTCAACAATATGCATGCTATCGTGCCTAATAGCCATATCCCCTGGCAATTCTTTGATGATGTGTTCACGCAGCTCCGACACAGGAATGTTTCCGTAAGCACCATGCCAATGTGTGAAGGAATCGAAAACTAGCGCATCCTCAAGGTTAAACTTGCGGGCTTTGTGTGCCACACCAAATAAAATAATAGTTTTTGCGCTGATGTTCCTGAGGGTGGCCGGGTATAGCCATCCCACATAGGTATAGTCGTCGTGTGGGCAAACTGCAAGCCTACAGCCATTAACTGTAGGGGACTTTGCAAGCATTTCGCCCTGTAGTGACATAATTCGGCTCATGACCGAATCTATTTGATACTGCTTTGTAGCAAATCCAATAGTATCGACTGGCTTGCGAACCGATACATTCTTATATTCGTGCTTACAATTTGTCAAAAAGAGTGACAATAGCACTATTAACCTAAAGTTCATTACTATATCCTATGTTGATGCCTAAAAATATAAATATTTTATCAATTAATCAATTATTTAATATTAGATAAATGTTGGTAAAATAAGTTTTTGGTAAAATTTTTTGAATATAAACTACTTGTAATATATTTTATACTTTAGTTGGAGCGCATTTTTCTCATCCAAATTAAGTGCTGAAAAATCACATTTAGAACATGAACCTTTAAGATATGATATATTCTGAGAGTTTTTTACAGGAACCATAGTGATGTTAAACTCTTCAACCTTAGCGTTTTCTGAAGCACTAACTAACTCAAATCCCACAAAAAAAGAATCAGTATTTTCCAATACGATATTGTAATGCGATAAATTAATATATATTTCTTCGTTAATATTATTACCTACAAAATAAACACATTGTGAGTTTAACAAATCATTACTAGGCTTACCATTATCAACACACTTAATTATTGGTTTAATATAAAACCCCTCATTATCCACGCCGCTCCACTTGTAATTAAAAAAGAATTCAACTGCTTTGATGTGATATACATTATCTTTATTTAAATTTATTTTGGATACAATTGAAGCATTACCATAGCCTCTTATATGCATTACGTTTCTACTTTTTTTATTATTTAGAACTTCCATTTTTTGTTTGGCATAAACCGTAACCTCTTGTATTTGAATCACTGAGTCAAATAGAAAATGATTTTCTTGAGCAAAAATGGCAGAATTAAAAAATAATAGTATTAAAGATACGATAACTTTGTAATTCATTATAGTATTTTTTTAATATGTAAACAAAAAATGACTGGTATAATATGAACATTATTCCAGTCGTAAAAAATTACTGATTATTTAGATGTGAGCAGTCAATACTTTCAACAGTTACAACAGTATCATAACGGATCCAAAAAAAGTATTTTTTACAAATACTTTTAGTAACGTAGCGACTATCACCTCCACCAGTGGTTACAGTTTCACACTCTGCTCCAATAAACTTTGCTTCCGATTTAGCTGGAATAAGTAGTATTAATGAAGCCAATACAAATACAAATTTTAATATTCTCCTCATATAGTTTAATATTTAATAAACCCAAACAAATATACCCTTGGGTTTTGGGTAGTTTTTGATTAGGCCTAAATCCAAACATCTACAATAATAATAATAATAGATTAATCTATTTTATATTATGTTATACAGCATATTTTAATTTTTCAACACAATTCGTAATATTAACATATATTATTATACGCATCCTAAGCGATTTCTTCATTATATGGTCAATTAGGATTGCATTAGTGAGAATCTTTGATACCTTAAAATGACTATTCAATAACTAAAAGCATCATAAGACGTACTTAAACTCTTTAAAATAACAAATCAGTGTTAAGCCTGTTTAACCCTACCGCAACCAATTTTTATGCTTAATAGCATTATTCGCTTAATTATCACCCCAAATTAACAGGCTGCTATTGTAGCAATTGTTAAATTTGCAAATCAAAAATCCTAAAAGTCTGATTATGGCAGAAAAAAGCAACGAGAAGCTTTTTACCGAATTTCCGCCGGTTTCAACAGCTGAGTGGGAAGCGGTAATCCGCGAGGATTTGAAAGGAGCTGACTACGATAAAAAGTTGGTATGGAAAACGCTCGAGGGGTTCAACGTTAGGCCATACTACCGCTCCGAGGATCTTGCAAACCTTGAAACAGTTCATGTTAAACCAGGCGATTTCCCGTTTGTAAGGGGTAACCATCAAAAAGGTAATCCTTGGCTCATCCGTCAGGATTTTGAGGTATGCCTCGACAAACCCACCGAAGCCAATCGAAAAGCGATCGACATGCTGAGCCGCGGTGTGGAATCGTTAGGTTTTAACCTATGTAGCGACTGTGAACCCTCATACGACTCCATTAGCCGATTGCTTAAGGATATCGACCTTTCAAGGGTGGAGGTTAACTTTACAGGGGGATCAGCATCAGCCAAGGCGCTTCCTTTCATTATCAAGTTTTTTGAACAGTCGGGCGTAAAGCCAACCGATATCAAAGGTTCTATTGATTACAGCCCGCTCACAACTTTTGCGCTTAAAGGCAAATTCTGCTGCGAGAACGATGCCTCGTACCAGGGTTTGGTGAATGTACTAAACGCCGTAAAGAGTTTCCCAAACTTCAGGGTTATTGGTGTTAACGCCCATGTATTCCACAACAGTGGCTCCTCGGCTGTTCAGGAGTTGGCCTTTGGCCTTGCCATGGCCAGCGATTACCTAAACGCCCTAACCGACAAGGGTTTTGGTATCGATGAGTTAGCAGCTCGTATCCGTTTCAACTTTGCAGTGGGAGCAAACTACTTCATGGAAATGGCTAAGTTCCGTGCTGCACGCATGCTCTGGGCAAAAATGGTTGAAGCCTACAACCCCAAGAGCAAGGATGCTGCCCGCATGAGCATTCATGCCGAGACCAGCCGTTGGAACCTTACAGTTTACGACCCATACGTTAACATGCTCCGCACCACAACCGAGAGCATGAGCGCCGTATTGGCTGGAGTTGACTCGCTCAACGTGTTGCCATTCGATGCACCATTTGCTCAGCCTTCGGCTTTCAGTGAGCGTATTGCCCGCAACCAGCAAATATTGCTTCGCGAGGAGTCGCACTTTGGCAAAGTAGCCGATCCTGCTGCAGGCAGCTACTACATTGAGAACCTTACAATCTCAATTGCTGAGTACGCCTGGAACCTATTCCTTGAGGTTGACAGCCAGGGAGGATTCCGCGAAGCCTTTACAAAAGGATTTATTCAGGAAAAGATTAATGAGGTTGCTGCTAAACGCGACGCCAATATTGCCTCGCGCCGCGAGACCGTTCTTGGAACCAACCAGTACCCCAACTTTACCGAGGTTGCCGACCTTGCCAAGGTTAAACCCGAGGCAGTTAGCCGTCCAAAGCCCGTGAAATCAGCCGATGCTATTGCTCAACCTCTTGTTCCTTACCGTGGTGCTCAGGCTTTTGAGGAGTTGCGCTACCGAACCGATAGTAGCGGCCGTCGCCCACGTGTGTTCATGCTAACCCTTGGCAATTTGGCCATGCGTCGTGCACGTGCCCAGTTCAGCTGTAACTTCTTTGCCGTTGCTGGCTTTGAGGTTATTGACAACATCGGTTTCAATACTGTTGACGATGGTGTAAAGGCTGCAATGGATGCTAAGTCCGACATTGTGGTGATTTGCAGCTCCGACGATGAGTACGCCACACTTGCCCCCGAAGCCTTTGAAAGGCTTAATGGCAAAGCAATTTTTGTTGTGGCCGGCGAGCCCGCCTGCAAACCCGACCTTGAGGCAAAGGGGATTGCCAACTACATCAGCGTGAAGAGCAACCTGCTCGATACCCTGCTCAAGTATCAGGAAATGCTGGGAATTAAGTAACTGCAATTTTACTTAACCATAAGAGGTAAACAATGAAACCCGATTTTAAAAAGATAGATATAAAACACATCGATAAAAGTAGCGGTGTGTTAAATGTAGAGGCCGACTGGTTAACACCCGAACGTATTCCGGTGAAACCTGCCTTTACCGAAACCGACCTGGAGAACATGGAGCACCTGAACTATGCGGCAGGTATTCCGCCTTTCCTTCGCGGCCCTTACAGCACCATGTACGTGATGAAACCTTGGACTGTAAGACAGTATGCAGGCTTTTCAACCGCTGAGGAATCAAATGCCTTTTACCGCCGCAACCTGGCCGCTGGCCAGATGGGGCTTTCAGTAGCATTCGACTTAGCCACTCACCGCGGCTACGACTCCGACCACGAGCGTGTAGTTGGCGACGTGGGTAAGGCAGGCGTGGCTATCGACTCGGTAGAGGATATGAAAATCCTTTTCGACGGCATTCCCCTCAACAAGATGTCGGTTTCAATGACCATGAACGGCGCAGTACTCCCCGTTATGGCATTCTACATTGTGGCTGCGCTTGAGCAGGGTGCCAAGCTCGAGGAGCTAAGCGGAACCATTCAGAACGACATCCTGAAGGAGTTCATGGTGCGTAACACCTACATTTACCCTCCTGAATTTTCCATGCAGATTATTGCCGATATCTTTGAGTATACCTCAAGGAAGATGCCCAAGTTCAACAGCATCTCCATTTCAGGGTATCACATGCAGGAGGCCGGTGCTACTGCCGATATTGAGCTAGCATACACTCTTGCCGACGGGCTTGAGTACCTGCGCACTGGGGTAAAAGCTGGTATTGATATAGATGCCTTTGCGCCCCGCCTATCGTTTTTCTGGGCTGTTGGCATGAACCACTTCATGGAGATAGCCAAGATGCGTGCTGCACGCTTGCTCTGGGCTAAGATTGTTAAGCAGTTCAACCCCAAGAATCCCAAATCGATGGCGCTGCGTACACACAGCCAAACATCGGGGTGGAGCTTAACCGAGCAGGATCCCTTTAACAACGTAGCCCGTACCTGCATTGAGGCAATGGCAGCAGCGCTGGGTCATACACAAAGCTTGCACACCAACGCACTCGATGAGGCCATTGCCCTTCCAACCGATTTCTCGGCTCGTATTGCCCGCAACACTCAGCTATACATTCAGGAGGAAACCAACGTTTGCCGCGCAGTTGACCCATGGGCAGGTTCGTACTACGTTGAGTACCTTACCCACGAGATAGCCCATAAGGCATGGAAACTTATTCAGGAGGTAGAAGAGCTTGGCGGAATGGCAAAAGCCATTGAGACCGGCATTCCAAAAATGAAAATAGAGGAAGCCGCAGCCCGCAAGCAAGCACGTATTGACTCGGGCAAGGATATCATTGTTGGTGTTAACAAGTACCGCCTGGACAAGGAAGATCCCATTGAAATACTTGATGTTGACAACACCGCCGTGCGCGAAGCGCAGATCCGTCGCCTGCAAAAACTCCGTGCTGAACGCAACGAGGCAGAGGTTCAAGCTGCCCTCAATGCCATTACACGTTGCGTAGAAACCGGCGAAGGGAACCTGCTGGAACTATCGGTTGAGGCTGCCAAGAAACGTGCTACACTCGGTGAAATATCATATGCCTGCGAGAAAGTGGTTGGCCGTTACAAAGCGGTTATCCGTTCCATTTCAGGCGTTTACTCAGCAGAATCTATGGATGATCCTAACTACCAGAAAGCCCGTGAGCTCTGCGAAAAGTTCGCTAAGCTCGAGGGACGCCAGCCCCGTATCATGATTGCCAAAATGGGGCAGGATGGCCACGACCGTGGCGCCAAGGTTGTATCGACCGGCTATGCCGATATAGGCTTTGATGTGGACATTGGGCCTCTATTCCAAACCCCTGCTGAGGCAGCTAAACAAGCCGTTGAAAACGATGTTCATGTGCTTGGCGTGTCCAGCTTGGCCGCCGGCCACAAAACCCTAGTTCCTCAGGTAATTGAGGAATTAAAGAAACTTGGCCGCGACGATATCATGGTTATTGTTGGGGGCGTAATTCCTCCTCAGGACTACCAGTTCCTTTACGACCATGGCGTTGTGGGCATATTTGGCCCCGGAACCTCAGTGGCTTCAGCTGCCGTTAAAATTCTGGAAATCCTGCTCGGGAAATTCGAAGAGTAATCACATCGTTTAAACTGAAAAAGGGTTGCGATTGCAACCCTTTTTTATTTATTCCTGATTTATAAGTATATACTCCGCTAAAACGCCTTTCTGTCATGCTGAGCAAGCTGAAGCATCTCTATATACCTTAAGTCCTGTATCCTTGGGGAATTGTTTTCCTGCAATTGCACTTTGCAATGTTTTTTGTTGCGATGCAACGTTTCAGGGTTGTTCTTTGGAAAAGGTATTGCGTGCATCGCCCAAAATTTTGAATACAACAATACCCAGGGTTAAAACCCTGGGCTTAGTTGATTTGCCCCTACAGGGCTGTTCGCTATACCTGAGAGAGATTCCTCGACTAGTTCGGAATGACATTCCCCTTTTTTCCTTACTCCCATTTTCATGCTGAGCTCGCCGAAGCATCCCTTTGTACCTTCATTCCCTTTATTAATGAAATTCCTCAACCAACAAATAATGACTTAAGCAGTGGCATAAAAGCCTGGCCCGAAAATGGGTCGGGGGTGGAGCGTGGTGGTGGGCTTAGTAAGCGATACCACATGAGTCACGCCGAAGGCGTGGCGAATTGTATCGCGTGGCAGTTCCCCCACGGGGCACCCATCGGGTCGGGCTTTTCAGCCTTGATCTTCTTTGGTTCTTTCTTGTATCAAGACAAGAAAGAACGTGTGAATGGCTCTTTGCCATGCTTTTCCTTTGCGATGCAATGATTCAGTGTTGTTCTTTGGAAAAGGCATTGCGTGCATCGCTATACATGTGGGAGTAGCCATGGGGTTACAAATATTTCGCCCCTACGGGGCTGGGGACGGCGTTCGTTGTTCGTTGATCGTGATTCGTTGTTCGTGAATGCCATTCTGTGTAACACCGTGTTACACTGTGTAACTCTGTGATACCTATTTAGTTGATGGTTGATAGTTGATAATAAATCCTAAGCCTATGACATTGTGCCTTTTACATGAACCTTGAACTTTGAACCTTAAACCTTGAACCTTATCCTTTATCCTTTATCCTTTATCCTTAAACATCACCACCCTGCTGTACACTGCACACTGAACACTGCACACTGAACACTGCACACTATTTCTCGCTTCGCTCAGGATTCCAAAAGGAATGCTTGTTTTTGTTAACTAATCAACATTTAATTATCAACTCAAAAAATTGTTTGGGTTTGTGAATAAATGGTATATTTGTTTTAATTTGCAAATCTGTTTCTACACACTGAACATTTGTTCAAATGAGTAAAATTAAGTTAACCGTATTAGGGATATCGTATAGTCAAACCCAATCAGGAGCATACGCTCTGGTTCTGAGCGAGGAGAATGGGAACCGACGAATTCCCATAATCATAGGGGGGTACGAGGCCCAAGCCATAGCCATTCAGCTCGAAGGGCTAACCCCGCCCCGCCCGCTAACCCACGACCTATTCCTTAACTTTGCCCGTGCCTTTGGTATCGATCTTATTGACGTTCACATCTATAAGCTGGAAGATGGCGTTTTCTTTTCAAAACTGCATTGTGAGGATAGCAAAAAGGAACTCTTTATTGACTCGCGCACTTCCGATGCTGTTGCCCTTGCCCTTAGGTTCAACTGCCCCATTTATACCACTGAGGAGATAATTGAAAAGGCAGGTATCACCCTCGATGTAGAGGAGTATAATTCCGAAGAACCTCAAGATGAGAGCGAAACTGAAACACCAGAACCAACCGACAGCTTTACTGATCAAATCCGCAGGTTATCGCTCGATGAGCTCAACCGCTTACTTAGTGAGGCTGTTGAAAACGAGGAGTACGAAAAAGCAACCAAAATTCGCGACGAGATAAAACGTAGAGAAAAGAAAAAGTAATAAAATCTCCCAAAAACAAAGGCCATGAGTTTTTCCCATGGCCTTTTATATTTTTACACACCCACCTTTTAGTGCTGAACGTTAGCCACATCGGCAGGGTTATGCTTATGCTTGAATAGGAAAGCGAACAGAACGGCAACCACTAGCGAGTAGGCTGCAAAGGTTATCCAAATGCCTGTCCAGTTGAACTGTATTGCACCTTCAGGCGCATTAGGTATGGTGAAGAACTTGTCGATTATGATACCGCTAATGCTACTTCCCAGAAAAGCACCAAAACCGTTTGTCATCATCATAAACAAACCTTGCGCACTTGCCCTTATGGATGGCTCACTTTGGGTTTCAACAAACAACGAACCTGATATGTTGAAGAAATCGAAAGCCATACCGTAGATTATACATGAAAGGATAATCATCCAAAGACCCGGGCCTGGATCGCCAACTGCAAAAAGGCCAAAACGCAGCACCCATGCTACCATGCTCATCAGCATCACATTTTTAATCCCAAAACGCTTAAGGAAGAAGGGAATGGTAAGAATAAACAGAGTTTCGGAGATCTGTGAAATGGACATGATAATGGCAGGGTATTTTACTGCAACCAGATCAGCAAACTGGGGTAGTTTGGCAAAATCGTGAAGGAAGGTGTCGCCGTAGGCGTTTGTCAGCTGCAGCGATGCGCCAAGCAACATGGCAAAAATGAAGAAAATGGCCATCTTGGTGCTCTTGAAAAGCTTAAACGCATTTAGTCCAAGCTCATCAACCAACGACTTCTTATGACCACGAGCTAAGGGCGGGCATTGAGGTAAGGTAAAGGCGTATAGGCCTAAAATGAACGATGCCATGGAAGCAACGTAAAACTGGGTTGATGACGTTTCAAAGCCCATTAAGCTGATAAACCATAATGCCACAATAAAACCAATTGTTCCCCACACCCTTATTGGCGGATACTCTTTTATGATATCCATTCCCCTGCTTTTCATTGAGGAGTAAGCAACCGTGATGGAAAGAGCAATGGTTGGCATGTAAAACATCATGTTAACCAGCATAACCCAAAACATTGTTGTGGGGTTGTTGACCATTGGGACTATAAATAGCATTACTCCACCAAGTATGTGGAAAATTCCGTAAAGCCTTTCGGCATTTATCCAACGGTCGGCAATGATACCTGCTATGGCAGGCATGAACAGCGATGCCAATCCCATTGTGGAGAAAATGGCGCCAAATTCTGTTCCGCTCCACTGCTTGGTTTGAAACCAGTAAGCCCCTATGGTAAGTAACCATGAACCCCAAATGAAAAACTGAAGGAAATTCATTAGGGTAAGTCGTAGTTTCAAATTCATAATGTTCAATTTAGTTGTTGATTTGGTCGGTAAAAATAGTATCGTTTTTTTGGTTATACTATATAGTCAACAATTTTTTAGATACTTAACCTAAACATTTGAACTTTTCAGAGCATATTTTCTACCATTTTACAGAAATCAGGGAAATGTTGACTTACTGAAACCAAAACATAGAAGTTCTGCAGAAACCATTTATTATCCTACTCTATAAACCCTAATGATGTTTTATTTACAAGCCCTGAACCTACTCATTAACCCGGTGACTTATTTCAGGACGGGTCACCCTTTATCCTTTATCCTTTATCCTTTACCCTTTATCCTTTAACCTTTATCCTTTAACCTTTATCCTTTAACCTTTATCCTTTCCCCTTAACAATTGCCTCAATGGCACTTGCCACCTCCTGCATGAGCCAAAGTGGGGTTGAGGTTGCCCCGCTAATACCTACACTCTGGCAACCACTTAACCATTCTGGCTTTAATTCAGCTGAATTCACAATCAAATGGCTATTGGGGTTTACTTCCAGGCAGGCCTCAAAAAGCATCTTCCCGTTTGAGCTGTTGGTGCCACTAACAAAAATCATCAAATCGTGTTTTTGTGCAAAAGCCTTAATGTGAGGCTTCCGGTTCGACACCTGTCCGCAAATGGTATTATTAACCTTAAGTAGGGTTTCGGGCTGTGTGTTGTATATAGCTACCCGGCGCTTTATCTCCTCAACAATCTCCCTATAGTGCTCGGGTTCCTTTGTGGTTTGCGAGAAAATTTCGATAGGTTTACTGAAATCGATCCCGTCAAGATCGTTCAAATCCTGAACTACTACAGCCTGGTTGTTAGTTTGTCCGCATAGGCCGATAACCTCAGCGTGCCCCTTTTTACCAAAAATAATTACAGTTCCGCCAAGGGGTTGAAGGCGTTCCCAGGCCTTGCGGACACGTTCCTGCAGCTTAAGAACCACCGGACAGGTAGCATCAACCAGGTTGATGTTGTACTTTTTTGCTAACTCATAGGTTGATGGTGGTTCACCGTGAGCACGGATTAGGACACTCCTCCCTCCCAACTCGGGCAACTGGTCGTGCTTTACGGTTTTCATGCCTATCCCTTTAAGGCGATTATTTTCCATCTCGTTATGGACAATCTCGCCCAGACAGTTGATTTCAATTCCTTTGCTCAGATTCTCTTCGGCTGTTTTGATTGCATTTACTACACCAAAACAGAAACCGGCATTAGGATCAATCTCAATTCTCATTCAAATTCAGTATTATACTGCTAAACAGATAAGCTATAATTTGGTTTAAACGGTAAGGCGCTTAACCATTTCCTCCACCCACTCCATTTGCTCCTCAACTGTCATGTTAGTATTATCGAGAACCACGGCATCATCGGCTTTGCGGAGTGGAGCCACATCGCGGTTCTGGTCAATGTAATCGCGCTCCTCAATATTTTTAAGCACCTCGTCTAAGGTAACATTCAAACCCTTTTCCTGCAACTCCTTTAACCTGCGCCGGGCACGAACAATAGGGTCGGCTGTCATGAATATTTTCAGCTCAGCATCGGGGAATACCACTGTACCAATATCGCGGCCATCCATTACAATTCCTTTCTTTTTGCCAAGTTCCCTTTGCAACTCCACTAGTCGGGTTCGCACAGCCGGTATAGCGGCAACAAGGCTCACATGGTTAGCAACCTGCGGACTCCGAATTTCGTCCTCAACCACCTCGCCATTCAGGGTTGTAAGGTAAGCCATTTTAACAGGATCGTATGAGAAGCCAATGTTTATCTCCTTTAAAATACTTTGAAGCATTGATGTATCCACCACGCCATCGTTAATAAGCCCCCGGCGGAGCAGTTCAAGCGTAACCACGCGATACATGGCTCCGCTATCAATGTACAGGTATCCTAAACGTTTTGCAATGGCCTTAGCAAACGTGCTTTTCCCACACGACGAGAATCCATCAATAGCAATAACTATTTTTTTATCCATTGGTTGTAAGATCATTTTTTGAACCCGCTAAGGTAATAAAAACTCCACTTGATGGGTGGCCTCTAAAGCCAGTTTTGAAGATTGGTGGTTATTGAAAAATGGTTGGTAGAGCCGGTTAAATGGTATGTTGCCCTACTGTAGCTAACATCAAACTTCTTTATTCTAAGGCTTACTCCCCAGCTAAACCCAACGGTTGAAACTCGCTCCTGCACCTTAAGTTCATTCCGACGCTGGTAGTTATACCCTAGACGTAAGGCAAAGCCTTTCACGGGTACAAACTCTATCCCGGCAATCAAATGGCTAATCAACTCACGGCCTACCCGCTCAACCACATTGGGCGACGGTTTGTCATCTTCGCCAAGAATATCGGTTTTGTTAATGGGGGAACTGTAATACAAATCGTAACGCTCCAGGTGCTGCATGGTTACAACAAACCTGAAAGGTGCATGCGCCAACTTCTTACTGAAACCGGCAACAGCCTCAAAAGGTAAGTTCTCGTAAGTATTGGCAGTGTAAGGTTTTACCATCACACCAACATTCCTAAGCGCAATACCCGCAGCAAAGAGTTTATTGCCTGAAAGGTAATGTACACCAAAATCGGTAGAAATCCCCAGGGAGTAATAACGCTCCAAGTGCGAGTAGATGGGTTTAACGCTTACCCCTACATTAAAACAGGAATCGATACGGTAGCTGTAGGTTACCGCCAAAGCAAAATCGTTGCCGCCAAAGGTGCCCGATATTGCTCCCGATTCATCGGCTTGGTCAAAACGGCCATAGTTAATTCCAAAAATTGAAAAGCCAAGCGTACTTCTGGAGTTCAATCGCTGGGCGTACGACACCGCTGCAAAATTAATGCTGGCGTAGTAGCTTGTGTAGAACAAGCTAACGGCATTATGCAGTGATGAATCGAGCATAGCCGGATTTTGGTTAGTCAGGGAGATATCGGCCAAATCCGATGCTGCCATCTTACCACCAAAGGCAGCAACGCGCGAAGAGTAAGGCAGATTCAGAAACTGATAGGTAGATAAGCCCCCGTTCTGACCATTAACGGAAATGGCCATAATGAAACAAAGAATGATTGTTGTTGCAAACCGCATGGTGGTTTTATGGGCTAAAATCTAATTAAATATCATTCTAAACGGATAGTATATGCCAAATATTGCCTACCTGGCTGCCGGTTCAAGTAGCTGGGGCTGTTTCTTAGCGGTTAGCTTGGACTGGTTAAACTGCTCACCAACTATAACGGAGAGCGCTTGCTGCATAATTGAGAATTTAAGAGGAGTTTCGCCAAGCGATTCGCCATCAACCTCAAGACCTACGGCTGGAATACTCATTATCTCAATGCTTTTCCCCCTCACGCCTAAAACACGTGAATGCTTTAGGATGGTTCCGTTGTAAAGCCGTGGCAGGTTGGCAACCACATTAAGCTTGCTTATCTTTTTAATAATGGTAACATCAAACAGCCCATCGTCCGAAAGGGCAAAAGGAACCTGCATCATTCCAGCGCCGTTAAAGCGGCAAATTCCAATGGTGAGGCTGAAAACTGTATGCTGAAAGTGCTTACCATCAACCTTAACATTTATTCGGGTTGAGCGGTACCGGATAAGCGCCTTAATAAGGCTAAGAATGTATAGCAACGCGCCACGTTTCCCCAAATCCTTTAAACGGTTAGTCCGGCGAGCCACCTCGGCATCGAAACCAACGCCAGCGGCGTTAATGAAGTAACGGGTATGCCTAACGCTCGATTTGTAGTACTCGGCCACACCTACATCCTGCTTGAATACCCTTTTATTCTTTATTGCCCTAACGCATTCCTCGTAGTTGTGTGGAATCTCATACATCCGAAACCAATCGTTTCCAGTACCAACACCTATTACCCCAACAGTAATATCGCTGGGGCTTACCGTCTTTTGAATAAAAATCCCGTTAACCACCTCGTTCAGGGTACCATCGCCACCAACTGCAATAATATTTCGGTAGCCCTTTACTATTGCCTGCACGGTGAGCTCAACCGCATGGTACTTATACTCCGTAAAGGCATGGGAATAGTGAATATCGTACTTGTTGAGCAAACGACTAATGATAGGCCAATCGACAACCGATTTACCCCCTCCAGCCCGCGGGTTTACCACTACAAACCAACTTGTTTCCAACGTATAGAAATTTAGTCATCGAATCCGATGCAAATATAACCATTCTGTTAAAATTCATTCACTTATCCGGAAAATGGTTTTTGTTTGATAAAAGAATTTCTATTTTTGCAGTTACCGTTTGCACAAACCGATTGTTAATAACTTGTTAATAACATCGGGGCAAATGTTCATATTCACATCCATGGGGGTGTGGAATGAAAAGGAAAGGAAACTTATTTTTGACCCTTGTAAAAAAACATAGTAATGGCAAAAGTAATTGCATTAGCTAACCAGAAAGGTGGTGTAGGTAAAACCACCACAGCTATTAACCTTGCAGCCAGCTTGGCGGTTCTTGAGAAAAAGGTACTCCTGATTGATGCCGACCCTCAGGCCAACGCCACATCGGGTACCGGTTTTGATTTGCGCAACGTAAAAACCAGTATCTACGAGTGCCTTATAGATGATATCAACCCTAAGGATATCGTTCTCAACTCTGAAATTAAGGGGTTAGACCTTATCCCCTCGCACATCGACCTGGTTGGTGCCGAAATTGAAATGCTCAACATGCCCAATAGGGAAAAGATACTTAAAGGGGTAATTGAAAAGGTTAAGGATGATTACGACTTTGTTTTCATTGATTGCTCGCCCTCGTTGGGACTAATAACTGTAAACGCACTCACTGCTGCCGATTCGGTAATTATTCCTGTGCAGTGCGAGTACTTTGCACTCGAGGGGTTGGGCAAGCTGCTTAATACCGTAAAAATCATTCAAACCCGTTTAAACACCGAACTGCAAATTGAAGGATTCCTGCTAACCATGTACGATCCTAGGCTTCGCCTTTCGAACCAAGTAGTTGATGAGGTACGCAAGCACTTCCAGCAAATGGTGTTCGAGACTATCATCCAGCGCAACATTAAGCTGAGCGAAGCACCTAGCTACGGCAAACCAGTAATTCTGTACGATGCCGCATCTACCGGATCGTTAAACTACATGAACCTGGCTCGCGAGCTGCTGCAGAAAAACAACATGACCAGCATTGACAATAGTAGCAAGATAGAGGAATAAGAAGGAGGAAATATTTACCATGTCAAAAAAGATGGCTTTAGGCAAAGGGTTAGGTGCTCTTATTGACGATGCGGTTGACCCAACACGCAACCAGGATATTAAAACCGAAAAACAGGTTGTGAGCGAGCTGGTTAACGAGATTGAAATTGAAAAAATCGACGTTAACCCCTACCAACCCCGTACCCAGTTTGATGAGGAAGCGCTAAAGGAGCTAGCGGAATCAATATCCAAACTTGGTGTTATACAACCCCTCACAGTTCGTGCGGTTGATGGTCGCTTTCAGCTTATTTCGGGTGAGCGCCGCCTAAGGGCAGCAAAGCTTGCCGGGCTAAAAACAATCCCAGTATTCATTCGCACTGCCGACGACCAGGGTATGCTTGAGATGGCCCTGGTTGAAAACATCCAGCGTGAGGACCTTAACGCCATTGAGGTAGCCATTAGCTACCAGCGCCTGATTGAGGAGTGTAACCTTACCCAGGAAACCCTATCCGAGAGGGTTGGCAAGAAAAGGGCTACCATATCCAACTACTTGCGCCTGCTTAAACTTCCAGCCGAAATTCAACTTGGCATAAGCCAGGACCTAATTAGCATGGGGCATGCTCGCGCACTTATTACCATTGAAGATCCTAAGGTACAGCTCGATATTTACCACCAAACCATTGCCGAAGGGCTATCGGTTCGTAGGGTTGAAGAGCTAGCCCGCATGGCTAACGATCCAACTCCCGTAAGTCCTGCTAAAACTAAGGATGGAAAGGAAAAGGTTAACCTTGGTGAACAGGAAATAGTCCTGAAGGATCATCTTACCAACCGCTTGGGACTCCGCGCCGATGTTAAGCCCGGTCCCAAGGGCGATGGCAAAATTGTTATTTCTTACAATAACCAGGCTGAACTGGAAGCCATTCTTGAAAAGTTTATCAAGATTGAGGAGTAGATACTAGTGTTGGAATCCATGCATGGCACTTGCTTTTTACTAAATGGCCGACAAGTCAATAAATGCCTGTCGGCCTTTGCAATTTTTTTTCTTTTACTTAACGCACCAAGGGTTTACTCGCAAACAAGCGATACCAAAACGCTAAAAAAGCCCGATATAACCACCCGTATTTGGCTGGGCTCGCATGTTTTACCTGGTTACGGACAGGTTTACAACAGGGATTATTGGAAAATTCCCATTTTCTACGCGGGTATGGGCACCATGGCATACCAGGGCTACCAGATGAACAGCGACTACAAGAAATGGCAAAAGACTTACCTTGCCCTTCCAACCTCCGACCCAGACCGCGAAAAATTTAAAATAAAAGCAACCGAGTACCGGCAAAACCGAAACTTATATTACGCCGCAGCCACAGCCTTTTACCTAGCCAGCGTTTCCGATGCCGTTTTGGTTTACAACCGAGGCAAACACTCCCCCGCCGCTGCATCAATACTTTCAACACTGGTGCCTGGCATGGGGCAAGCCTATAACGGGGCATACTGGAAAATTCCTATCATCTACGGGGGGTTATCCACTTTCTACTTTATTATTGACTGGAACAACAGGGGGTACAACCGATTCAGAACGGCTCTTTTTAATCTGATAGACGGCGACCCAGCCACAGTTGATGAGTTTAACGGAACACGTACTCAGGAAGAACTCCGCTACTACATGGACAACTACCGGCGGAACCGTGACCTTTCGGCCTTAGGCTTTGCGGTAGTGTATGCGCTGAACATCATTGATGCCAACGTTGATGGCCACCTGTACGACTGGAATGTGGACGACAACCTGACCTTCAGGGTTGAACCAGCCGTTTTTAACCCCTCGCAAAACCTAACCTATAACACACCTGCCTTTGGGGTTTCATGTAGGGTTACGTTTTGAATAAGTGAACAGGTTAATGAATAACGGTTAAAGGAGGTTCTTGAACAGTAAACCATTAAAAATCAGACGAATAATAAGGAGTACGAAGAATTTAAGGGGTTACTTACCAACAAAAATCAACCAAACCAGTTGAACATAATCACACTCCCATAAATTGTTAATATAAACAGCGGGAAAGTCCACCATTTGTGTAAATTATACCCAAAAACATAAAATTTAAAGTTAAAAAGATGTTCCTTTTTTAGGAATTGATACCATGCGCTTGAAATTTAAAATAACCATTATCATTTTATTGCTATCTGCCCAAATTAAGGCACAAACTAATTTGCCTCAAGTGGTGAACGGTAAAATTGAACGCATTGAAAAATTCACATCAAAGTATGTAACTCCACGAAATATTGACATTTGGCTCCCAAGCGGATATTCCGACTCAACTAAATATGCAGTACTCTACATGCACGATAAGTAAATGCTTTACGATCCCTCCACTACTTGGAACAAGCAGGCTTGGGATGTTGACAATGCGGTATCGGTTTTGATGGCAGAAAACAGAGTTAAAAACTTTATTGTGGTAGGCATTTGGAATGGTGGTAAAACCCAGCACCAGGACTACTTCCCACAAAAACCATTCGAAAAGCTATCGCAAGCTGAAAAGGACACCATTACTGCTCGGCTAAAAAGAGTGGGCAGAACCGAAGGTGCTTTTCAACCTCAATCCGATAATTACCTAAAAATTTATTGTAAAAGAACTTAAGCCCCACATTGATAAAAGATATTCTGTTTACACTAATCGGGAAAATACCTTTATTGCAGGTAATCCCGATAGCCATAAAATTTATTTTGACTATGGCGATTAAACCCTAGACGCCATGTATCCGGAGATTCAGAAAAGAATTGATAGCGTTATGGTTAATAAAGGGGTCAACAGCCATAGCTGGATAACCAGGTATTTCCCTGGGGAAAACCACAGTGAACTGGCATGGAGCAAGCGTTTACGTATCCCCTTGGAATTTTTACTCAGCTCGCCGGCTCAACCCTAACGGCCGAAATCTTGAATGGCGCAATGCGACTGTATGGGTCAAGTTCATCGCGGGTAAGGCGGTTAACCTGAGCCTCGGTGTAATGCCAGGGCATAAAGAGTTCTCCCTCAAGCACCTCATCGGCGATGCGAACCTGGGTTTCCAGAGTACCTCGCACCGAGGTAATCCTTACCTTCTCACCATGTTTAATCCCCAATTTTGATGCATCGTTGGGATGCATAATTACATAGGGATTGTTGGTAAAGTTTGTTAGAGCCTTGTTTCTGCGGCTCATGGTACCAGTATGGTAATGGTAAAGAATACGGCCCGAGTTCAGTATAAATGGGTACTCGGTAGTAACCCTTTCGGTTTGATCGACATGCTCCACTGGGAAAAGTTTAGCCTTGCCGCTGGGCGTGTTGAATTTATCGAGGTATAGGGTAGGTGTACCGGGATGGTCGGGGGTGGGGCAAGGCCACTGGATACCATGATGTTCAAGTCGGGCATGCGAGATGCCAGCCATAATTGGGGTTACCCTCGCCAGTTCATCGAATATCTCGGCCTCGTTGCGGTAGTTAGGCATGGGCTTGCCCATGCGGGCAGCTAGTTCGTGGATAATACGCCAATCCTCACGGGCTTCGCCCGGACAATCGACCGCTTTGCGAACCCGCAACACACGTCTATCGCTGTTAACAAATGTTCCGTTCTTTTCCGCCCACGATGAGGCGGGCAGTACAACATGTGCAAAACGGGTAGTCTCAGTATGGAAAATATCCTGTACCACCAAAAAATCAAGCTTTTGAAGTGCCTCCTCGGTATGGTTAAGGTTGGGATCGCTAATCATGGGGTTTTCGCCCATAATGTAAAGCCCTTTTATCTTGCCATGGTAGGCGGCCTGAATGATTTCAACGGTTGTAAGGCCTGGCCTATCGGAAAGCCTTTCGAAAGGCACACCCCAAACCTGAGCCACCTTACGTCTATTTTCAACATCCGAAACCGGAATATACCCAGGATACATTGCAGGATGACATCCCACATCGGTAGCGCCCTGAACATTATTTTGTCCACGGGGTGGGTCAATGCCACATCGATCCTTCCCAATCTTCCCGGTTACGAGTATCATGTTAAGCAAGCTAAACACGTTATGAGTGCCAGTAACCTGCTGGCTCATGCCCATTCCCGTAGCAACCATTGCGGTTTTGGCAGTTGCGTATATTCGGGCAGCATCTTTGATTTTTTGAGCTGGAACGCCCGTAATTTTTTCCGTGACTTCAGGGGTATACTTTTCAACCAGCTCCTTTAGCTCAAGGAAGGCTTGCATCCCCCCTTCCACCCT
>Ga0209204_1000920_pt1 | contig 29934 bp, 17 predicted proteins | sample AD_JPNMR2_MetaG_FD_184425 | JGI IMG/M metagenome (GOLD analysis project Ga0209204, IMG submission 184425) | Active sludge microbial communities of municipal wastewater-treating anaerobic digesters from Japan - AD_JPNMR2_MetaG (SPAdes) (version 2) | ecosystem: Engineered > Bioreactor > Anaerobic...
CTACGAAGGAATTACCACGACAAGGATGCAAAAGTTTTGTGGTGATGACATTGATTATTGGAATGGGAGAACAATTATAGATGAGAAAAATAATGTTCTAACCATTGAAAATATTAATTGTAACCTTAAATAAAATTGATTATGAAAGTAAAAGTTAATCAGGAATTGAAAGATGTTAATGACCTTCCAATCAAGAAGCCAGAAGGTGGGAATCTGACACTCAAAGATGTTATTATAACATCTGTCCTATCCCCTATACAGGGTGATGACCAAAAGGTCAAATTCGACAAATATGAAATTTACAAAAAAGTAAAGGATGATTATGTTGGTGGTGAAGTTGAATTAACCGCTGAAGAAATTGCATTGATAAAAAAATGTATCGGGCAATTTCAGCCACCTCTGATTTTAGGCCAGGCTTTTGAAATGCTTGAAGGAAAACTATAAATAATAAAAACATGGCAGAAATTGTAAAAACTCCGATAGCAACAAAAATATCGCTTACAAAAGAGGCGATTGAAGCAGGTAACGTTATCGTGCCTGAAGGCTATGAGATTATCAAAAAGCCCGACCCGAATCAGGCCATTCTGGATGAGATTGCAAGGCTTGAGGAGCAGCTTGCACAGATGAGTGAGCCTGACGAGAAGGAATTAATTGAGTATGGCAGGATGTTTCATCCGTATTATGAATTACAAAGGAGAATTGAATTTTTAAGAAATGGCAATAACATTATATAAATTTCCAGACCCTGAATTAGAGGTTACACTCGAGGATGGAGGCAATCTTGCTCCTAATACAACCTATTATCTTGCAGGTTGTTATTTAAATTCTTTTGGAATGTTTTCAAAAGCCACACCGCAAGTAACTATAACAACGACAAGCACACAAAAATCAATAAGGGTAAAAATTAAGTATTGGAATGGTAGTGAATGGAAATATAATGCTCCTTATTATGGTGGTTATATTCCATTTGAGTCAATAGTTATTGAAGGAATTCCTGTTAAAAACATTGTTGATAGTGTATATATAGCAATAGATACAAATGATTTGACATCAGGAGGTGATTATTATTATCATTATTATTATGATAATATGAAGGTAATTGATGCGGGCAAAATATCATTATCTAATTGGAGTTATTTAATTACGAGTTATCCTTCTACTAATAATTTAAGTTATTATTTTATACCAAAATTATATTATGGATATCCTTTTGGTTTCAGTTTTCCCGGTGAATTTAAATTACAAAGTTATCTTCCACTGATTTGGTGCGACACAAATTTTGCATCGTCATCAATATTGAAAGATATAAAAGATTATTTAGATAATAATTACCCTGAAATAAAAAGCATTGTAGATACGACATCATATACATTTTACCTTGGAATGCACAATTTATATTTTGATAATAGTAGCAGTTTCTTGGACAAAACAACAATCTATTTATATAATGCAAATTTGTTTGCTAAAGCAACAATTAATTTGACAAATATTATATTATATTCAGCGATATATTCAAGGAGTGTGTATGCTGGTAAAATGGTTGATTGTCAAGTAAAGGCACATATTTACCGACCAAATATAATGTGCTATAATGCAGATAGTAAAAATATTAATATAAGCACCGTAGGTACTCAATTCTTAGTTACTCCTACGCAGATACAGAGAACATTTACAAAAACTTATTTATTATCCAATGGTATTCCAAATAGTGCAAATCAAATATTGATTAATTGTTTACTAAATTTACAGATAGTTACAGGTACGGAAATTACAACCAAATTATATTGGTATAATAACAGAACTGAATGTCTTCAAATATGGAGTTATTATGATTTTGAATTAACTGTTCTTAATTCATTTAATAAAAATCCTGCAACATTTATTTTTAATGATTTTGAATTTATTCTACTCAATAGACCACCTTCCGAAGGAATTGATTATGTAACAGAAAAAAAACCGAGAATATATTGGTCAGGTGCAAATGATTATGGAAGGAATGATGTAACATTAAAGTTTAAATATTTGATAAATATAAAGGTTGTAGATAAAAATAATAATCCATTACAGGCAAATATAACAGCAAGCAATGATTTTGAAACAGTATCAACTCAAACAGATGTTAATGGTAATTGTAATATTACCATACAATCAAGAATGGCACAAGCAGATAATTCCAGAGGAATACCTACTTATTATACAATTTGGACAGACAGGGAAACTACCATACAAATAAGTAAGTCAGGATATAAAACATATACTTATCAAGCATTATTTAATGAGCCAACAGACTTAACGGTGGTTTTGGAAAAGGAAACACTTGTGGTTTCTTCTTTATCATTCACTCACCCGTCCTCAGTAAACAATGATGGCAAAATAACCATTCAGGCAACTGGAGGACTTGCACCTTACGAATATTCGATTGACGGGGGAGAGACGTTTCAATCATCGGGAGAATTTACTGGACTTGCCGCAGGTGATTATGAACTTGTAATAAAAGATGATGAAGGCACCTTGATTGAAGGAGTAATTGTGACATTGAGGCAAATTGAGTATGTTAATGAGACGCTTAATTTGGATGTGGAAGAAGATAATTTATTAATATTGATAAGTGAATCACCACAGGAAAAAAATTTAAATATTGATAAGTTGACATTAATTATTTAAAATTTTAACAATTATGAATATGACCTGAAAATTAATTTTTTAAAAAAATGAATTATTGTTTTGAAAATATGATTAGTTTTATATTATGAATTGTAAAGTTACTTATTATGAAAAGGGCTGATTTATATAGTTTTCTAAAGGGATTACAGATGTGTAAATTTGAGCATCCTCGTTTGAGTTATGCTGTTGTAAAGAATCGTAGAAAAGTGGAACAGGTAATCAAGGACATGGAAGAAACGTTGAAGCCAGATGAACAGATGCAAGAATTTATTAAAAAGCGTGAAGAACTTGCTATAAAGTATTCTGTAAAAGATGAAAATAATGTTCCCAGGACAAGGGAAATAGTCTCTGATGATGGAAGGATTACAAGATTTTATGTAATAGAAGGACAAGATGATCCTGGCAGTCCGTATAGGAAGGAGTTGGCTGAACTTGAGAAACAATACCGGGAAGCCATTGACTCACATAAGGCTAAGATAAAAGTTTACGAGGAAGAATTTTTGCAAGAAGAAACGGATTTTGAGCCATTTAAAGTTGATTTAGAATTCCTTGAAGCACATGAGAAATGCCCTCAGGAAATTATGAATTTAATTTTTTGGATGATAAAAGAACCCGAAAATTAATTTTATTATGATATTATATTGGGGTAATACAAAAAATTTACTTGTAAAAATAACGGAAGGTGGTCAGCCAAAGAACTGCACTGGTTTTAACTGTTCTATGGTTATTAAGGAGAAAGATTTAAGGACTGCACCATTAGTGCTTAAGATTGATATTACATGGACTAATAGTGGGAATGGAGAAGGGACGTTTTATATTTCCAGTTCTAATTCATCATCACTATCTGTAAAGACTTATTTTATTGAGATTATTTTATATAAGGAAGATGGTTCGTTTAAGAAGACATTATATAAAGACAAATTGATTGTTAAACAATCGCTTGGTTTAACTTAAATATTTTTGGATGAAGATATTTGAAATGTATCAGTTTATGAATTTCATAGTGAACAAAGACTATGAAGGTAATGCTTTTACACCTCAAGACATGGCAAGACTTGTGAAAGTTGCCAATATGGAATTATTTAAAATAAAAATGGGACTTCCGGAAGATTATCGCCCAGGGCAGCCTATTTCAAGGATTTATCCTGACATGAATCAGAGGATCACAGATGAAACAAAATTTTTGAAAGTATTTAATCCGACAGCAGAATTAATTTCAGGCTTGCTTGAATATCCGTCTGATTATTTTACGGCTCTATCTTTGGCTTATAATTATCAGAGGAATATTGATGGTATTCCGGAGTTTGTAAGAAGGAAAATAATAATTTGTACTGAAGATCAGTTGCCCGATGGTTGGCTTAAAAGACCTACAATGTGGAATCCGGTAGCTGTTTGTAGAGATAATGGTATTTGGATTTATCCTGATACAATAAATACAGTAGAATTTTCTTATATACGTTATCCGGCTGAGCCTGAATTTGAGTATATAGAGCAACTTGGATATATTGAGGAAGACGAAGCTAATACTGTTGAATTTGAGTGGGCTGAGCATTTACACATGGACCTTATAAGGATTATGTTAAGTTTTATTGGTGTTAATTTACGAGATGAACAATTATTACAGTATGCAGAGTTAAAGAAAACACAAGGTGTATAGTTTAAAAATTAAAAAAATGAAAAGAGTTACAAAAACAAAGCCATCAGCTGGTCTTACAAAAGAAGAGAAAAGGAGTGTTGTAAGGCGTGCAAGAGCCGGTAAAAAGATCGGACGTAAGGTTTCATTTGAGACTGTTGCTAATAAGGCAGCCAGAAAATATGGTTCCAAAGAGAGTGGACGCAGGGTGGCTGCTGCTGTTATGTGGCGTAGTCTTGCAAAGAGAAAAAGAGGTAAGTAAATTTTTAAAATTGTTAGATATGGCAAAAAATCCGTTAAAAGTAGCAAAAAGACAGGCAGCCAGAGAGGAAAGGCGAAATGTCAGAGAGGCTAATAAAAGAGCCCGAGTTCAGAAAAGATATGAAAATGCCATTAAACGTACTCAGGCAAAGGGTACAAAGATGGTCAAAAAGGCTGAGAATTTATATACTAAGTCTTTGATGAAAGAGTTTAACAGAAATGCTAAGAAATGGGGTGGTGGTGGAGAACTTCGTGGTGGTCCTGGTAAAAGATTGCGTTTTAGGATTGAAGACTCTGCTGTGATGAGTGAAACAGGAAAAGATATGATCGCTAATCCGCAGAAGTATGTTAAGACTACTTTAACGCCTCCAAAGAGACTTCAACGAACAGTAAAATTTGGTGGTTTTAAAGTTAGTCGTTCGGGTAAAGCAAAACGTTTAAAAATGTAAAAAGATGCCAGCGAAATTAAAATCTTGCGTTGAAAAAGTACGCAGGAAAAGCAAAGGTAAAGTCAATCCGTATGCTGTGTGTGCTAAAAGCACTGGTTGGGTAAGGAAGAAAGGTGGAGGTTGGAGAAATAAGAAAACAGGTAAGGTTTATAAAGGCAAATAAGGATGAGGAAGATTGAACTTATCGAGATGGTTTCAGATTATCTTCAGGGTACACATGCACCTGATGATATGAAGGGTCGTTTTCATGATGAGGTTATTAAGAAGTATATTGAAATGGCTTTTTCCAGCATCATATTTAAAACTTATATGGAGGCTAAACAATATGCAGATTACAGTGTCTTGGATGGTTGGGCTAAGAATTATCAAGTGGATATTGAGGATTTAAGTGCTGGAAAAGGAAATGTTAAATTGCCTTTTTCACCTGTTGCTTTACCTAATAATATGGGTATTTTACAAGTGACACCTTTAGGAGATTTGACTAATGCATTTGCATATAGGGAAACTAATTCAAATGCTGTATTTGCCATGCTTGAAGTGGGACAGATAAGCACCAGACCGATATTTTATCTTGAACGCAATGCAACGGGAAGTGGTATAGCATCACATGTATTGCAACTTGAGAATGTACCTGATGGGTGTAGTACGGTTTTGGTGAAGATGATAGTGCCACTTGAAAATATTGATGACTTTGAGCATGTTTCTATTCCGGCGGGGAAGGAGGATATGCTTATCACTGAAGTTATTGAGTTATTAAGGACAAAGCCGCCGGAAGATTTGATAAATGATAATAAACCTGCAAGATGAGTAATACAGTACCAAAATCGAGTGGGACAGTCACTATTTCGTATGTAGTGATGAGTGTATTGAATAGGTTACGTGATTATTCGATGCGACACTATTCTTTTTTAGAACAGATAGTGATCGAAGGTTTTACGGAATTAAATTTGTGGCATACAAATAATATTGAGGTAGTGTATTTGAGAATGTCTGAAGCAAAAACTGTTGACCTGCCTTGTGATTATGTTGATTTTTGTAAAATAGGGATACCAATAAATGGACAGATTAGGGTTATCACAAGGAATAAAGATATTCTTTTGCCAAGGAAATTTCAGGATGGACAAGATGTCGGGAATACTGATGGTGTTCCGAGTATAACAGGTGCCGTCTTTTTTGCAGATCACTTCAGGAATGGACAATTTGTTGGTGGATTATATGGATTGACTGGTGGATTAGATGAAGTTTTTTTTGATATTGACAGAGAGAGAAGGCAAATAATATTTTATGGTGAATTACCTCGTGCCGAAGTGGTATTAGAGTATATTTCCAGTGGTGTTAATTTAACTGGCACCACAATAATACCTCGTGAAGCTGTGCCTGCATTAAGGCAATATGCTTTATGGCAGTTAATAGAGAATGATCCTAAAGTGCCGTCTTCCGAAAAAGATAGAAAGAAGATGCAATATGAGGAACAAGTTGAGGCATTAAGGTCGTTTCAGAATACATTCACTATTGATGAATATAAACGTAGAATATGGCGAAGTACTCATCAATCTTTAAAACGTTGAAATGTTGAAGAAACAAATCATACGGGCTATAGGAGGACTTAACTCTGATGATGATCCTCGTTATCTTGCAGAAGGGGATTATCTTGAGATGTTAAATATGAGAATAGGTTCAAATCAGTCTGAAGGTGAAAGAGGATTGGTCGAGACTTTTAAGAGTAATTACAGGATACAATTCCCTGGTGCATCAGAACAGAGTTTCTCACCTCTTGCCGTAGCACATGATATTGAGAATAATAGAATTTATATTCTTGCACATGAAGGTTCTGGGAACTATTTTCAGATATATAAATTCAATCTTATCACTGATGAAATTGTTAAAATTTATGAAGAAGATGCTCAGATATGGAATATAAATGCATCCACGAAAATTTATAATCCAAAGATACTTGACGGGAAATTGATATGGACGGATAATGTAAATCCAATTAAATATGTTGATTTAAAAAGGCTGGAAAATTCGTATTTGAATGGTATAGGATTAGCACCACCTATTTTGAAATGGGATTCTTCTAAGACTTATAATGAAGGTGCTATTATTTATTGGAAAGATTCATATTATAAGAGTTTGTCTTCAGGAAATGTAAACCATCAACCTGATATTAGTCCCACTTATTGGAATTATTTATGTAAAATTCTTGATGCTTATGGTGATATAGTTGACCCATTAAATTTTAATCTTGCAGCGTCACCACCTCTTATTGCACCTACAGTATCATATTTGAATGCGACAAATAGAGAGGCTAATAATATAAGGCAGCAGATTTTTCAATTTACTTATCGTTATACATATATTGATTATAGGAAAAGCACTTTTGCTCCTCCGAGTATTATTGCACCTCCAGACCAAGAGGAGACTATTGATGGCATGTTTAACTCAAATCAGAGTTATCATAATGGACTTGCAATAACAATTAATACTGGTTCAGAAGAAGTAAGATATATAGAAATAGTTGGACGTTCCTCATCAGACCCGGCAGCATGGTTTCTTGTTGGTGAAATAATGTTATTTGACAAGGATGGTAAAAGGGTAATTGAACCTGAGATTGATTACACTTATATATGGTATAATGACAATGTTAAGCAGTTAATTGATGCCGAACTTGTTTACACTTTGTTTACATTCATTCCCGTAAGAGCTAAACACCTTGAATTAATTGAGGGCAATAGACTTGCTGTTGCAAACATTACGGAAGGTTATGATCGTATTCAGCAATTTGTTACTATTGATTTAACTTATGAGGACCTTGGTACGGTAAGTAGTAAAGAAAGATTAGATTTATATATTGCCCCATTGATGCAATATGATGAGAGCCTTGAATATCCTTATTTTAAATATTATCTTGGACTACGACTGCCAAATGATGGCAGATATGGAAAATATAAATTAAGAATTGAAACTGATTATCATGCTATTTACGAAGCAGAATATAATTATACTTCTGGTCCATATCCTATAACTGTAAAAAATGGACTTATTACAGCAATTAATAATGCTGGTTGGGGATATCAAATTAAGGGTGATGGAGTTCCTTCTGATTATTATTTGTATTTTTTTGGGGATATTTTTAATATAGAGGTAGAATTACCGTTTGAAGGATGGGATTATAGGACTGGTAATTATTGGGAAGGAGAAGCGGCAGACCCTGTTGTTAACAAATATCCTTCATTAAAAGTTGGAGCCTCACATAGTTGGGGTATAATATACAGGGATGAGGCAGGACGGATAAGTCCAGTTCTTGGCGCTGGTGAACTGACAAAATATATTCCTTTTTATACTGAGAGTAGCGGTGAAGATATTTATAAGAGACCTTTGATTGATTTCTATATACATCATAAACCGCCGGATTGGGCTAAATCTTATGAGATTGTTTATGCAGGAAATAAAACTGTTTCTTGGTTTTTACATTTATTAGCTTATAACATTTGCTATGGCAAGGCTATGGATAAACATGATGAGCCTAATCCTGCTTTGAGTTATGACACACGTTTAAGAAGATGTTCACTTGAAGATATGTATGTGCGCACAAGGGGAAGGCTTCCTTCATGGACAGTTGAAGAATATGTGTGGGAAAAAGGAGATAGAATAAGAATTATAGGTGTAGTGGATAGTTACGGTAATGTTACGAAGTTGAATTATATGTTTGATGCTGAAATAATTGGAGTTTTTAAAGATAAGGACTGGATAAGCCCAAATAATCATACAGTTATTGAAAGAGATTATTTGTATTTTCAGAATGATGGGAATGTTGGATTAGTCAATCCTGATCCTAATCGTAATTTTAGTGATGTATTGATTGAAATTTACAGACCTTATAAAGAATTCTCTGTTACGAATTTTTATACGACCGGGATGACGTATCAGATTGGTGTTGATGAATATGGGAACAAATATCATAAAGGAACGGATGACCAGGTTTTGGATTCAGCAGGGCAGGTTTTGTCGCCTGCAAGAGTAAGAAATACTTCTCATGATGTCTGGAAATATTATAGAAATTTTACAGATAAAGTTGATAATATTTTACACCATCTATGGGCTGAAAGTAATTATGCTTCTGATTTTTATTCAGCACAGAAGTTAACCTCATCAGGATTACCAATACCTGATTTATATACATACAAAAGGACAGTGTTAACAAAAAGGATAAGACATGGTGGCGTTTATAATTTTGGTACCGAGTTGAATAATATTGCAAAGTTTGATTATGATGATTTCAAGGATGTGAAAGATGAATATGGACCAATAGAAGGAATACGTGAAGTTGGTTTTATTTTAAAGGTTATTCAGCACAGAAAGATATCTTCTATTTATTTAAGTAGAAGAGAGGCGTTCAGTCCGGATGGCAGCAGTCAGTTTTTATTTACTAATAAAGTATTTGGTGAATTGCGTCCTGGACTTGAGAAATATGGTACACGTCATCCTGAGAGTATAATAGTACATAATAATTATCTTTATTTTTGGGATGAATATGAGGGCGCAGTGATTAGGGATGCAGAGAATGGGCAGATTCCATTGAATCTATATAAAATGAAAAGATTTTTTCTTGATAAAGCAATTGAATTGTCAGGAGTTGGATTTGATGAGAGTGCTGTAAAATTTTCGTATAATGTAATAGATGATAGTCTTTATTGCACCTTTTTCAATGGTACGGATTATGAAACGCTTGTTTTTTCTGAGATTGAGAACAGGTGGAAGTTTTCAACGGATGCAAAGATCAAAAAGCCGTTTTGGTTGGGACGAAGGATGTTTCATATTTGGGGTAATTCGATTTATGAATGGTGGAGAGAAGGGGAGAATGGATATTTGAATTTATCAGGTGAACAAAAAAGTGCAAGGTTAAAGATAGTTGCTGCTGAAGATCCTATGAAATTAAAGCATTTTAACGCAGTAGCAGTTTATCAAAAAGGTGCGGTGCCGGATGTTTCGATTTTGATACCCGAAAAAGTAAGTGCAGTTGGAAGAGACATGGAGAGTATTGCCACAAATTGGACGCAAAGAGAAGGAGTTTATTATGGACAAATTTTGAGAGATGTAAATACACCAGGAATAAATGGTACTAATAACAAGTATTTGAATGGTATAAGATTAAGAGGACAATATGCTGTTTTGACTTTAAATGTTAATGAGGATCAAGTTCCGGTAAGAGTTTATAATATTATGGTAACTTCGACTTTTAGTGAACGCAGTATGTAAATTTTAAAAAAGATAGACATGGGACTTTTTGATGCGATAGGTTCAGTAATAGGCACCATTACGGCAAATAAAGTTGCCAAATACCAAATGAGTGAAGGCGAGAGAATGTTACAGCAGGCTCTTGCCTTACAGAATGCATACCAGAGACCGCAGATGTTTGTTCCGGAGGCTATACAGGCTATGACACGTCTTGCACAGGGGCGTATGTATCAGCAGATGCCGGGAATGACATATTTTGAAAATCAATTAAAACAGGCGACAGCTTCAGGTTTGTCAGCTGCACAACAGATGAGTGCTGGTCCGGAATCATTAGGTATGATAGCAAGGCTTTATGGTTCTCAGATGCAGGGATTACAAAATCTTGCCGGACAGCAGGCACAATATCAGGCTAATGCACAGAATACTTATTTAAACGCTTTACAAAATCTTGGACAATGGCAGCAACAGGCGTGGCAATGGAATGCCGCTGATCCTTACCTTCAGGCAATGCAGAAATCAGCTCAGTTGGAACAGGTTGGATATTTAAATAAATTTGCTGGATTGTCTGATTTATATGGCAATAGGGCAAATATGTGGAAAGGTATATTTTCATCTCTCGATGAAATGTTAGGCGGCGGTTCTGGATTTGCAAATGTGGCAAGTGCTATTTTACCACTATTATAAATTTAAAAGAAGATGGCAAATAATTTAAAACCGAGTGATATTGCATTAAAAGACCCTCTTGGTATAGGTGTGCCCTATTATGGACCAAGCACCTTTGATCCATATCAGTTTACGAAAGAAGCATGGGCGGGAACTGTTAAGAAATTTAAGGAAGAATCGGAAGAAGGAATTGGCAAATCATTATTAGGCATTCAGAGTTATATTAAACAGTTACCTACACCTGAAGCGTGGGAGCAGCAGACATATAAACAATTAAGTGATGAGGCGTTAAAGATTTCTCAGGATGTATATATGGAAGTAATAAAGAAAAATTTTAATCCTTTAGGGAATAGTCCTTATGATTTGATGAAGAAGGCAGAATTTGACAAGAGGATGGCGGAATATAAGGGGAAGATTGACCTTTATAAATCATTAAAGCCACTTTATGATGCACAATTTAAATTGATTTCTAATCCTGCCAATCAAGAGGTTATTGATAAAGAGTTAACAGAAAAAAGAGTTAAAGATTTTATTGAAGAACCTGATCTGAGTAAAAAATTTGCAATGTTACAGGATGGTTTAATAGTTTTTAAACCCAAACCTGTTGAAGTTTCTACTGAGATGGCGAGGGCATTAAATATGTATTTACCAGGACATGAAAAGATAATTACAAAAGATGCGTTTGATGAAGAGACTGGGCTTTGGAAAACAGAGTATCTTGAGAAAGTTGATAAGAAGAAACTTGATTCAGCGATGGACAAGGTGTGGAATGTGCTTTCTGATAGGGTAAGGAATGAAATTCAAAGAAGATATGAAGCAGCACCAGTTGAAGAAAAAACTGTTGTTGTTGATGGTGAGAAGATCCCACTTGATGTAAAGGATTGGTTCAAAAAATCATATAGTCCGGAATTTGCCGAGAGAATAACAGCACAATATCGTAGAGCACCTTCAAAAGAAGAGAATGTATTTAAATGGATATTTCCTCAGAAGAATGAACAAGGCGAATTTATATTAGATGAAAGATTTAAAGAATGGAAAGAAATAGGATATTCTCCAGATGGTGTTAAGGAAGGGACGCAATTACCTGTATATGCTGAGTTGGTAATCCCATTGCAGGGGGCTTTTAAAACGATGTTTCAGATGCCGCAAGTTCCGTCAGCCTTCGATGCCAAAACAGGTGTAAGATTAAAGCCTGGCAGTGCATATTTCCTGCCTGATAATATTTCATTTTTACCAGTTGCCAAGGAAGATATAAATTATCCTTTTTCTAATGTTATTAAAAAGATAAGGAAAGGAGAGATTATTCCGTCAGATTTAATGACTCAGTTGCGTGAGTGGGGACTAATAGATAAATATGAGTACAAACCTTATCTTTTCTCATTAACAACTAACAGGATGATACAGGAGGAGGTACCTGATATAATAAAGGAAGCAGGTTTAGAAGATGTTAGCGGGGTTAAAACTGTCAGTATGGCTAATACGACTGTTTCACCTTGGGAAGATGTTGCAAAATACTTAAAAGCGCATCTTGCTGGCAAGAATATTAATTTTAAGGAACTTGATGAATTTATTGAGGAGGCAATGAGACAGTTAAATTCTGTAACGTATAATAAGAAAACTTTTGATATCTTTGATGTAGTAAAAAATGAAATGTAAATATGGGAAAAAAGGTTATTGACAAAGATTTGGAGATTAAGAATCAGATTGTTGAAGAGGCAGGTAAGAAACAAGAAGAAGTTCTCAGGACAGGCGAGAAGCCTTCACCAAAAGAATATTTTCTTGAAAAGAAATGGAGACTTGTCAAAGACCCTGCTTTTATAACTGCACCTGACGATAAGAAGAGAGAAGCGTTATCGAAGTTCTATGATGTTTATGGTGTAGAATATTTAAAGCAATTAGGTATAACTGATGTTAATGACCTTGCAAAGGCGAAGCAGCTTTTTATTGATAAAACCTTTAATGAAAGTAAGAGTATAGTACCAAAAAAAAAAGAAGAAACTTCTTTTCCCGGGGATTCGGGTTCATTGTTGGAATTTCAAAGAAATATTGTCCCTTCAGATTTTAAAGATTTTATCTATCCTAATAAAAGATTTCAGGTTAAGGAAGTTACTCTTAATGATAAGGGCGAAGTAATTGAGAAGCCGATAAAAGACACAGCTGTTGTTCCAGAGATTAAATTAGACATACCCCAGCAGAAAGAAAAACCTCTTGAGGGGGAGATTGAAGATGAATTGAAAAGATTTCGTCCATTGCCTAAATGGATAAACGACCAGCTTTATCATTATATTCCACCCTTAGCAATTATTAATGATTATGTTACACTTAAGCGTTACAAGAAGGCTAAAGAGGAGCCTTTAAAACCAATAACAGAGCTGGTTGATGAAGTTCTTAATAATGAAAAATTTGCTTATTTAAAAGACAACCCGCATTCATATTTCGCATTAGGGGAAGATATTGTTTATGATATAAATAAATATTTAAAGAAAGACCTTAAGATTGATAATTATTATCATCGTGAGGATGTAATAAATCTACTTGATAGAAGAATTGAGGATGAATTAATTAAAAAGTTACGTTCATCTTGGAGAGATGATGAATTAGTTGAGGTAGTTAGAAAGGCAGCGGAACCGTTTATAAAAGATGCTAAACCTGGAACTTTTCTTGATCCTGAAACTGGAGAAAGAAAAAATATACCTGATTCTGATACTGCTGCGAATTATTCTGCCTTGCTTACTAGGGCACAGCAGGAAATAGGCAAGATGGCTTTTGAACTTTCAAAGAGCGATCCCTTATATCAGGAGAAGTTAGAACTTGAGAAAGAGAATGAACAGTTAAAGAAGGAATTTGATGTTCTTGCTTTAAAAAAGGAGAAGATAGATGCAATATTTAAAGGATTACCAGCGAAGAAATATTTACAGGAACTTGGAGAGACACTTAAAGCTAAGGAAGAAGAGTTAGAGAGAGAAAGAGAGATGCTTGAGGCATCGGGTGAAGTAATTACACCCGAGATGATTGATGCATTTAATCAGAAAAGTAAGGCATTACAGCTTGAATTTGAAAAATATAATAAGGAAGTTGAAGATTATAATCGTCTTGTAGAAAATAAAGGAGAGGAATATCAGAAGTTAGTTGAGGAGTTTCAGAATGAATATGACAGGCTGACAAAACTTGCTGATGAATTTGATGATAAGGTTGCAGAATTTAACAAGAGGGTTGAACAGTCATATTCTAATTATATTAATGTTCCTACTGTAAAACAAAGGTTGCAAGAATGGACAGAGAATGCTTATTTAAAAATGGATTATTGGACAAAGCAGTATGAGTTAATAAGCAGACAGATAAGAGGAGAGGAGCCTGCATTTACTCAGGCTGGGTTAATGGCGGCATGGAAACAGGCGGCGAATAAAGCTGCTGAAGCGAGAGCGGAATTTGAGGCAGGAGCAAGAGCATTATTTAATAATGAGGGACCTGCGGATATTGAGAAAGACACTAAATACTTACTTGAAGTCTTTGGTAGAAATTTTGGTAGAGCATTGATGGGTGAAGAACTTGATTCTTTTGATAAACCTACACAGCAGATTGTGTTGCAGAAGTTAGGGAAGATGGCTTTTGATATTGGAGTTAATTTAACTGATGTTGAAAAGAATAATTTAAAGACGTCTGTTGCAGAAATAGTTTATGGTACAGTTGGAGGACTTATTCCTGATATGACTCTTATGATGCTTGCAAATCCTATTTTTCATGGTTTGAAAATCCCTACTGAAGGAATAAGAATACTAAGAAATCCTGTTTTAAAGGAAAGTGTTGTACGGGAGGTTCCGAGAATGATTACAAGAGTAGGGAAACCTGTTCCGGAAGGATGGCGTTTGGCTGAATATTTTGTTGGTGATGCTAAATCTCTTGCTCAGTTAGGATATGATTTGACTGGTGCAAAAGCATCTACAAATATTGGTTTGAGCAGGAAATTATTGCTTGAATCACTTAATCCTAAGGTTGTAGAAAAGAGTGCTAAGATGGTGACAAGTATCAAAGATCCTATACCTATCGGTTGGGAAGTTTTGAAAGAGATACATGCTACACCATTACAGAGAGCATCAGCCAATATTTTCAATTTAATAATGGGGGAACTGGTATTCAGCAATGTTTATGGAATGTCTGTCGGAAGTTATACTGGTTTCGAGTTGGCAAATCTGATCTCACCTAAAAAGATAGGTTTTTCTGGTAGGTTACAACTTTTAAATCCTCTTATTCAAGGATTATCTGCCGGAATATCTCCTACGATTGGTGTGAATGCTGCAAAAGTGACTACTACACTGGGGGAATCATTATTTACTGATAAGGAATTGTCTGAAGAATTCAAAAAGATTTATCCTAATGTTGAGGAATCTTCAAAGCAAGTCTTAGGAGAATTAATATCAAATACATTATTCTTTGGCTTAATGAATGGGATGACACAGGCAATGATAAAGCAGAATACTGCACCTATAGGGGCTAAGTATAATAAATTTGGGAAGAATTATTTTGGATATTTTTCACCTGTTTATCGTGATAAGGTTTATAAAGCAGCAAAGGAATTTGAGAAGCAGGGTTATCCTGAAACAGCAGAATATCTTTATAGGTGGCTTGATATTACAAAGGAACCTATTTCTGCAAGGAATGTAAAAGAAATGAGATTGACATTTCTTGAAGAAATGTATAAAATTCTTCCTGTTGGGCATTTGCGGGAAATGAAAAATGTTTATGAAGATGCTATAAAATTATTAGAAATACAGTCGAGACAAAAAGATTTTGATGGTATTGTTGTATTGCCGTTAAGGAATGCCAAGGATTTAAAGATTGGCAATATTATTTCAATGGAGGATAAAATAAAAGACAGTAAAACTGGGAAAGAGATTTCATATCCTCGTCATTTTGAGATAGTGGATAGAATAAATGTTCCTGGTTCAGATGTTTTATTTATGTATGTTGCAAAAGATGTTGAGACGGGGTTAGTAAGAGAATTTGTTGAGGATTTTTGGTTAGTTGGTGAAAATATAAAAGAAAGAGATAAGATATTAGAAAGTTTAGGATTGACTTTATCTGATCCTAAACCAATAAGTGAATTGCCCCCAGAAGTAAGAATAAGAATTAATTCACCACTTGAGATACCGTATATACTTGAGGGGATGTATGAGAATGTAAAGGTTTTAAATAAGGTCATCAGAGAGAGAGGAAGATATGGAGAGGAATATAAGAAATTAAAGGGACAAAAACCTTTGCCGATATTACCTGCTGCTGGGGGTACTGTGCCGCCGACATTTCCTGAAGAAGAGGACGTAAAGGATATTCAGAAAAAGATAGAGGAAAACAAAGAAGATGTTGAGGAAATTATTGAGAAAGGAAACTTGCCGCCTGTTGAAGAATTGAAACCTGAAAAAGAAACTAAGAGAAGTACAGAAGAGGTATTGCCGGAAGAAATTGTGGTAGAGGAAAAGCCAAAGAAGGAATACAGATATGGTGATCCTTTAAAATTCATAGAGGCAAATACAGGTGATTTTGCTAATCTTATACGGCAAGCACAAGATGAGGCGGTAGAGAAAATCAGAGGATATGAAGAAGAAATTGCAAAGTTAAAAGAAGAGATTGAGAAAAATTTTGTTGGGAGGTTAACACTTGAACAGAGAAAAAAGAGAGATGAATTAAAGAACAAAATTGCTGTACTTGACAAACTTGCTGAGAACGAAGAGAACAAAGTACAGTCAGAATTAAGTGAGTTTTTGATTGAGGCATATCCTGACTTAACAGATTATATTAAAATGCAAGTTCCCAATGCCGAAGAAGATTTAATTCAATCGATTTTAAATCAGATGTGGGAGGCATTATTAAATCCTACACCTGAAGAAATTAAGATGTCTATAAAGGAGTTAGTCAATGAAGTGATTGAGTTGGTTACCGGGGTTGCACCTTCAGTGAAGGAGACAATTGGGAAAGAAGAGCCTAAAGTTGAGAAAGAAGTTGAACCTGAAATAAAGAAAGATGAGGAAAAGATAGAAGAAGCAGAAAAGGAACAGGGAGAGGTTAAGTTTGATGAAGAGAAAGAAGTTAATGAATTGATTAATTCTTTGACTGAGGAACAGTTAAAACAGTCCGGTGTTGAATTGAAATTAACTTCTGAGCAAGTAAATCGGTTGGATGCTTTAGTCAATAAACGTTTTCCAGTACCAAATGTGCATTTCCCGATTAGTATTGATAATGTAAATACCTTTAGTGAGGCAGACTTTGTTTCGACGCATTTATCTACTGTGCTTGATTATATAAAGAGACAGATAAATGATATTAATTCTAATAAGAAATTAACGAAAGAAGAGAAAGAGAAGTTATTGGGAAAGTGGGAGAAGATTTATGATTTTTCACAGGCAAGGTTAGAAGAATGGAATAATGCGGTAAAAGAAAAGTTTAAAGAAACACCTGAACCTAAACCACCACAGTTTGAGGAATTGTCAGAGGGGGCTAAGATGAGGGCAAAGGGTGTCAATATTGTTCATGGTGTTAAATATTACAGGCAGGAACCATTAAAGAACATAGTTGTAGGAGAATCAAAATTAAATACCAAAGTTGTTTTTGGGGAGAAACTGAGTAAACAGATAAAACATGTAATAATAGAAGCAAAGGATTTGCAGCCTTCGCATATTTCAGGACAGATTAATCCAAGACATTTTATACCAGAGGCACAGCCGAGAAACTATGGTAATTTACGTGTATTGGCAGATAAGGCAAGGGAAAGGGCTATGAATCTTGACCCTGAACAATTGGGTCCTTCACCTATTGCTTATACCGGGGCACCTGTAGTGAATAGCAGAGGAGAAGTTATTCAAGGTAATGGAAGGGCACAGACTATTAAGTATTATTATGATACTACTTCTAATGATCCTAAGGGATATATAAAATATTTGAAAGATATTGCTGAAGGAGTATTAGGTATTGATCCTAACGAAATAGACAAATTTAACGAACCTGTTTATGTCAGAATGCTTGATGTTTCCGATGAGGAAGCAATAAAGTTAGGCAATTATACTATGTCTAAGGACATAGAGGCTGTTACAGAGAAAACTTCTGAGATGAAGGCTGCTGCTGGCAAATTGACTTTTGAACAGGCAGTTGCCGTATCAAATGTTATTATGAGGGGAAATAAGGTTGATGATACTTTAAAAGACCTGATAAGGAAGAATTTTGTACAAGCAATGAGTTTGCTTACCAAATATGGTATCTTCAATCAGGGAGAAGCAGAGAAATTTATGAGGAACGATGAGCCTACATCAGAAGGGATTGAGGCAGTGTCTAATGTTATAAAAGGTATATTTTTTAAAGGAGGACACCATGATTTACCTGAGATTTTTGAAAAGATACCTTATCAATTAAAGATGGGAATTGAAAAATCGATTCCTATACTTTTAAGTATTCCTCAAAATAAAAGTATTTTACCGGCATTGAGAAATGTTATTGTGGGATTGTATGAATATCATGAGTTTAATTTAGCGTCTGAACAGAAAGTTCCTAATATTAATGATTGGGTAAATCAAATGACAATGTTTGATTTACCGCCTTCTGAGAGGTATTCTGAATTTGAATTAGCATTAATTGACAAACTATATCCGATGCAGAAGCAAAAAGACATTGTGAATCTTTTTGCTAAGTATTATGAATTGGTAAGTGGGGCACCTGAAAATTTGTTTGAGCCAGCAAAGAAACCCTTAGGTAGAGAGGAAGCCACTAAACAAGTTTTTGGAATAGAATATAAACCTACAATAGATGATGAATATGAAAAAGCAATTCAAACCGAGCGAGTTCCTGAAAGCGATAATAAGGGAACAGATAAGGGAACGGAAGAGAAAACAGAAGTTCCTATCAGAGTTGAAACAGTCGAAGTCCAAGGAAAGGCAGACGAAATAAGACAAAATTTCGATGTGCTAAAGGTAGTTTTTGATACTACAAAATCTTTGATTGTAAATCTTCTTGAAGAGAAGAAATTAACCAATGTTGATGCTTTAATGTCGGAAATAGCAAGAGGATTTACTTTTGATGAAATGAAGAAAATTATGCCTTATTTGATACAGGTAATTAATGATTTAAAAAAACCTGATGATTATATTAATATTAATAGGTATCAAAGTGACCTGACATTAATTAGCTTATATAAATCGTTGCATTTACCTGTGACGGAGGATAAATTTACGGATATTATTGGTAAATTGTTTTATATCCCTTCTACTCATAGATATTTTGAGGTTGATCACGTTGAATATTGGGAGAGTGAGAATGATGTTAAGTTCCCCATTATGACAGGAGTTATGGGGGAGAAGGCGGATAAGCATTTACCAGGTGAATTTGCTATTGTTCGTTTGCCGTATGAAGGAAGGAATTTATTAATGGCTGTTGAAGTTAAATCCTTACGTGACAGGATCAGTAAAGAAATGGTTGTTCATATTCCTTATTATGATAATCCTGAATATAGCAAACGGATAGAAGAGATTCAGGCAGAATATGAAAAACTTGGAATGTGGGAGATGGCAGATAGCCTTGAAATAATAAAGAAGACGAAGCCCATTAGTGCACCTGAGGATTGGAAATGGGAGGAGGAATATAAGTCAATAGTTAATACTTTGGAGAATGTAAAGAAGCAAGAAGATTTATATTCTGGGAAAATATTACCAGAGCCAATTGTGATGCCAGATCCGTTTAGCGTAAATGATTTGTTAAATGGCATTAGTCAAATTGGTTTTTCTTGGGAGAATTTAGGTTATTATGTTAGTAAAGAATTTAGTAGGGCAGTCTTACAGAAATTTGTAGATTTCATTAATGAATTGAATCGTATTTCTGCGAAACTTGGTTTTACATGGTCGGAGATGTCGAATTTTCATTTTTCTACTTATCTGAATCCTGCTACTCTTACAAGGAAGTATTATGATTTGTTTTATGAAATAGGTGAACTTGTAAAAAGACGTGAACTTGGTGATTTTGAATATAAGGATAAATATAAACTTGCTCATTATAAAAATCTACTCCTGGATGAGATATTGAAAATTGATGATATTTTAAATGTTGCGAGAAGGCAAGCGTTTATATGGCATTTAAAACATTTAATATGGAAGAATAAATTAACTAACTATAATAAAGTCAAGTTAAGGAGTCTTGCCGAAAAGTATGATGTTAATGAGAAGAATTTTGGATTAAGGTTAGATACTGTTATTCGTGAATGTGTTGAAACAGCACTTGTCAGTGTTTCTAAGAGTATAGCGGCAGGGAAAGGAAATTTGTATTCAAAGTTTATAAATATTGTAAATTTATATGAATCCTTACCCACACTTACTGAAATAACTTCTGAGATAAAACAATTACAGCAATATAGTACGCCGGCACCGATAGGCTTTTTGTTGGGGCAGTTTGTTAATGCGGAAAAAGTTGATTATATTCTTGAACCTTCAGCTGGTAATGGTTCATTATTGATAAGTGCAAGAAGGAAAGCAGTACGGGCAATAGAGATTGATCCATTAAGATTTGAAAATCTTAGACAGCAGGGATATTATGTTATAAAGCAAGACTCTAATCTCGGAATAAAGAGTAATTGGTTTGATGTAAATAAATTTGATGCAATACTTATGAATCCGCCTTTCTCTGTTGAGGGGGTTTCGGGTGAAGTTGATGGTTATAAGTTATCAGGTGAATATTATACTGTAGCTAAGACTCTTGAAATGCTTGCACCTCATGGAAAGGCTGCTATAATTACAGGTGCCAATAAACCGCCTAAGTTTATGGAGTTTGACGAGAAAGGGAGGATGAAGGGTAAGGATTTGATATTTTTTAACTGGCTTGCAAGTCATTATAACATTGTAGATATTATACAGGTGGATGGTTCCTTGTATGGTAAAATGGGTACCAAGTATAATATTAAAATTATTTTAATCAATGGACGTAAGAAAGTTGTAGAGGGTGCTGCGCCTTTACAAAATGATTCTTTCAAGCCAGTTACAGATTGGCAAACTTTATATGATAGAATTTCAACACAAATTTTTGATGCAAATGAGAACGCTGTTTTACAATCCAAAATGGATGCCGAACGAAGCTATGGTAAAGTTGTGGGTATTGGAGATGCCCCCAGGTTACCAGATAAAAACCGTTTCAGACCTTCACCTTTTGATGAAGGAGAAGGTGCTTATGCTGATGAGGAAGGAGGAACTAAAGAGAGTGATAGGTTTGATGGAAGACTTCCTGGACTTGGAATTAGTCAGCGTGGACGAGGAGGAACTGTGCCACCAGATCCTTCTAAGCCCTCAATACCTACACCAACAAGAGTTACTCACTCAGCGAGTGCAACACTCTTCTCAGGTGGTGGTTTCGGAGTACTTCCATCCATCAGAAATAGAGGAGATTTACCAGCAACTGACATTGGAAGACCTGCTCAGCGTACTTTCAGAGACTTAGTCGGGAAAAAGGAAAAACTTCTTGCACAACGAACTGGTGATGAAGTTACGGCATATACACCTGTTAGCAGGGTAAGGAGTGGTAATTATGTGGTGCCATTAAGCCTTGTCAATGAGATTCAAGATGCGATGAAGCAATTGTATGAGGAGGTTGGGGACATTGACAATTATGTGATGCAGAAACTTAATTATAATAGCATTGAACAATTAGAGCAATTTTATTTTGCAGAACAGGTAGATAGTATTGCACAGATTATTTTCAATATTGAGAATGATCAGGCGATGATTATTGGGCATCAGACTGGAGTTGGTAAAGGACGAATTGCTGCAGGTATAATAAGATATGCGAGAGAGAACGGAAAGTTGCCTGTTTTCTTTACACGAAAGGCGGATTTGTTCAGTGATTTGTGGCGAGATATGATTGCTACGGGTTCAGGGGATTATAAGCCTTTCATTATAAACAAACAGATGCAAGATGGTTCACCAATGAGGATATATAATACTGATACGGGTGAAGTAATTTATGAAGTTAACGTAAATGAATTAAATAAAATAATTGGTAAACCTGAAAAGCATGGAACATTTGAATTGCCTGAGGGGACAGACGTTGTTTTGACTACCTATTCTCAGTTTAATTCAAAGAAAAGGGATGCTGCCAAGATGGAGTTTTTGATGGAACTTGCACGGAGGAATGATGTAATTTTTATAATGGATGAGAGCCATACAGCCAGTGGGGATAGTAATACAGGAGAATTCTTTTTGAAATGGTTAAGTATGGTTAAGGGGGGAGTGTATCTTTCGGCAACGTATGCGAAGAGACCGGATAATATGCCTTTGTATGCTTTAAAGACTGTTTTGACTGAGGCTAATTTAGCTTGGGAGGAGTTAGTCGAAGCAATAGAAAGAGGCGGCACGGCACTTCAGGAAATTATTTCGGCTCAACTTGCAGAGACAGGACAGTTTTCAAAATTGGGTTTCAGAATGGATGCTGAAACACATTATTTGATTATCGGGGATACTGATCCTACACAAAGATTATACGGTCCGGAAAAGGCAAAAGAGTTGAAGGATAAATTTGATCTATCAACGGAAATACTTCAGGAAATAATTCAATTTCAGAAATTATATGTTAATCCCGTCTTACAGCAGATGGACGAAGAATTAAAACGTCAGGGTTCAAAAGTTGAAGGTAGGCAAGGTACACATGAAGCTGGAATATCTAATTCACCCTATTTCAGTCGTATTACCAATATTATTGATGAATTGCTTTTTGCCTTGAAGATAAAGGAGATAATGCCATTGGTTATTGAGGATGCTAAAAAGGGATTGAAACCATTGGTGGCATTTAAAAATACAATGGAAGCAGTATTAAGAGACATGCTTAATAATGGTGAGATTGAGATGGGGATGGAGATAAAGAATGATTTTTCAGAAGTATTCATTAGAGGACTAAAAACGGTTATGAAATATACTTATAAAAGTCCAACTGGCACTTCTGAAAAAAGGGTACTTGATGTTTCTGATTTAACACAGGAAGGACAGATTAGATATTATGAGATTCTTAATAAGATAAAAGATATTAGCACAGGTATCCCATTGTCGCCTATAGATGTAATAAGGAAGATGTCAGAGCAGGCAGGATTTTCTTTCGTTGAATTGACTGGTAGGGCTATAAGACTTGAGTTGTCAGATGATTTATCTACGGGAGTGATAAAAACAAATGATAAACCGAAGAAAATAGAGGCTATACGTAAATTTAATAATAATCCTGGGATTATAGTTGCTATAAATGCTTATGGTGCTACGGGAGTTAGTTTGCATTCATCGAAGATGTTTGATGATAAGAATCAGAGGGTTATGTATCTTGTACAGAATGATTTTGATATTAATAATGTTGTACAGATGCTTGGCAGAATTTATCGTGCAGATCAAGTTAATAAGCCTATTTATAATATAGTAACTTCACCTATACCTGCCGAGTTGAGATTTTTCATGATGAATGCAAAGAAGTTAAAATCACTTGATGCAAACACTTCTGGAAATCAAAATCATTCGAAAAGTATTATAGATGTGCCTGATTTTTTGAATAAATATGGGGATCAGGTTGTGGTAGAATTTCTGCGTGAAGATAAGGCGTTTAATGAGCTGATAAATAATCCTTTAGGTTTGGATACACCTAATGAGAATACCGTCGATGCTGCTTATAGAGTATTAAAAAGAGTACAGATATTAAAGGTTAATGAGCAAGAGTATTTTAATAGGGAGATATTGCAACGTTATGAACAGTTAATTGAGTATTTGAATAGTTGTGGTCAGAATGATTTGCTTGTTACGAGTGAAGATTTAGAGGCTGAATCAAAGGGTAGTGAAGTTGTAGTTTCTGGTAATGGTGGATTTTCGGCGTTTGGAGATGATACGGTACTACATGCGATGGAAGTAAATGTTTTGAGAAAACCTTTTACTAAGAAAGAGGTCGATGAATTATTAAAGACAGTTCTTCAGGATATGAAACCTGAGGATTATAGCAGGAGGATAAAGGAACAAATAATTGATGGTATAGATAAAAAACTTAATGATAGAATTGTAGAGATTAATGAGAATTATAATAAGAAAGTATCTGAGACTAAAGAGCGTGTTATGGCTCTCAAGAAGATGGAAGAACCTGAAAAACTTGAGAGGTTGGAGCGTGAGTTAGAGAATTTAAAGTCAGTGAGAGATTTTAGGATAACAGCTGAAAGAGATCAGGCTGAGACAATAAAAGGATTAGTTGTAAGATATACGAATTTCTTTTATCCAGGTAGAGTGCTTTATATACCTTTCACAGAAGATGAGCAATTAGATATGGTTCGTCTTAATAAAGGAGTATTTGTGAGTTTTGATTTAGATTTAAATAAACCAAATCCTTATGCACCTTCATCAATATTCTTAAGATTTGCTACTACTGATAGTCGGAGGATGTTTCGTATTCCAATGTCAAAAGGTGGGCATCTTGGGTCTATTATTGCAAATAGTATTACAATTTCGCAAAATGAACAGAATAGAACGTTAGAAGAATGGGATAAAATAAGGTCTAATCGTCAAAGGGAAATAAGGTATATTGTTACCGGCAATATTTTACAGGGTTTGGGAAGTGGATATAAGGGTCGGCTCATGCAATTTACCATGAAAGATGGCACGATGAATAAGGGTATTTTATTGCCGGAGACTTGGATCAAACCTTCAACTGATAAGGTAAGAGTGCCAATTAACAGGTTAGCCAATATAATTATGGCACTTGCACCAAAGGATTATATTGAGTGTGTTACCGGTGATGTTTTAATTATTAAAATTCAGAACAATCCTTATTTATTTGAATTACGTGTTCCGGCAGCAACGCAAAGAGGAAGTAAATTTTATGATGACGAAGTTATAAAATCCTTGATGTATGAAAATATTTTCGTTAAGCATGGGGATAGGATGGTGGGTAGATTTGGAGAAGACCAACTTCAGCCATTGTTAAATTATTTACATGACAAATTCCGTACTATTGTAGAAGTAAAGAAGAGAGACATACAGAAGGGTGAAAACAATTCTGTTTCTTTCAGTATGATGAATGAGGCACCTGAGAATGTGGTTGATGCAAAGAAAATAAAGTATAGAGGTGAGATTTCTGCGCCTGAAGATTTTGAGCCATTAGATTCAAGAAAGAAGGATGATTCTCTGAGAATAGGACCTGATCCGATATATAATGAGAAGCCTAAGCCTGTTTGGGTGATTTTTAAAGAATTTTTGAATGTTGCGGACCAGAGGTATTTTAAGATGAGAAGACCTGCTGCAGGTAGAAAGGCTGCTGGTGCTTATTTCCCGGGGACAGGAAAGGTAGGGGCGAAATGGATATATGATATACGAGTCTTTGCACATGAGATGGGACATTTTCTTGATGATGTTTACAGGCTTGCCCAACCTATGTCACAGGCAAGATTATTATATTTCAGGAATGAGTTAATGGAACTGGCTTCTTTTGGCAGTAAACCACCTAAAGGTGTAACGGGTAAAGAGGCGGAAGAATATTTGTTAAAAGAAGGTGTTGCTGAATATTTAAGAGCATGGATTTTGAATCCGCAACTTACTGAGAAGAGGTATCCGAAATTTAGTGAATGGTTCCATGAGAGAGTTGGTGCTGATGAGATAATGATGGATGCTTTAAATAAACTAAGCAGAGAAATAAGAGTATGGTATGGTTCAAAAGCAATAGATAGATTTCAGGCACATACTATTTGGGGATTTAATGAGGAGGAAGCGAAACTTTTCAAGCAGACACTTTCAGAGAAATTTAAGCGTGAAATTGGCGGTAAGTTTCAATTTACACCATTAGATAGATTTGCATTTGAGACATTGGATGTACACCATTATTGGATTACGGCGTATAGGTGGCTGATGAAACAGCATGGTATTGAGAACACATTGGACCCACTAAAGTTAAAGCCGACAGAGAATTTTGAGATACTTTTAAAAAGCAGTTTTGGTTTTGCTATAAAAGAGGAGAATATATTAACGAAAGGATTAATAGATTTTGGTTTTAATCGTGAATATGACCCTGTCAGCAAGGATGCTTTATCATTAGGCAACCTTCTGAAACGTCTTATTAATGGGACAATGGAGGAGATAGATGATGAGATGAGGTATTGTTTTGCAATAGGTGAAGCCCAGAGAGTTATAGAAATACCATGGAAATTACAGGCAAGATTGATTGATGCAGTTTTATCTGATAAGAATTCTATTAAATGTCCGCCATTAGATATTCTTAAGCTGCATCCTTACCAATATAAAAAGCATAAGGCTAAAATAGACATGATATTAACTATGCTTGAAAATGGCAAGTTGAAGCCGGAGGATGTATGGGATGATGCAACAAAATATGATTTTACTAATAGAAAAATTATTGGACTTGCACAAGAATTTACTCCTAATGATTATGAGATGGCGAAAAAAGCGTTGGAGGAGTTTGAGGAATTAAAACAGAAGGATAAGGCTAAATATGATAGGGTAAATGAATTTTTAAGATTTTACAGGGAAATGTGTCAATCTGTGTTAAGATATATTCGTGATGCTGGGTTGATTTCTGCTGAATCGTATGAACAGATTATTGAGGAGAATCTTTATTATATCATGTTTTCTCGTGTTAAGAGTCTTGAAATTGGAGATTTCTTTGATACTATAGGTAAAGAAGCAATGTCTTTTACACAATTTTATGAGAGAGTGATAGGTGTTCCAATGATTAAACCTGTTCAGGAAGGGCTTACAGAACCAGTTAAATTGATAAAACCTATTGAAGGTGGCACAGAGCCTATCTTTCATCCTTTGATTTCGTCTTTAATATTCTGGTTAAAGATGATTCAGGTTGCTGATACAAATTATTTGATTCAGTCGTTTGCAAGAGCGCTTGCACCTTCAAGAAGATTTTATGAAGGGACTATTGATGAAACATTACCTGATAGGGTAACAGGTATTCCCAAGATAGCATCAATAGGATGGATTTCGGATACGTGGGAGCCAAATTCGATACAGTTTTTCTATAAAGGGCGTAAAAAGTTTATGGTGATAAGATCACCTGAATTGCTTAATACTTTTAAGGAGATTCACAGTAATGCTCTTTCAAGACTTTTGTTGTTGGAATGGCTTTCATTTATGCCTCAAGTATTTAGAAAAAGTGTTATTACTGCAATACCGTTTATTGTAAGAAACATACAACGAGATGTGCGTAAGTTTTTCACAATAGGGGAAGGAGCCTCATATTGGAGATTGGTAGATTTGATTCCGAATCGGAAAATGAGAGATTGGTTTGAGTTGAGTGGGGCAGGTATGTTTGGTTATTTTCAGAAAAAGCCAATTGTTTTTGAGAATTTGTTAAAATTAGCTATTTATGAAAATGCAAATGAACCTTTTAAAATTATTACGCATCCTTGGTTTGCTGCTAAGAAATTTGGAAATGATATATCACACTGGGGATTAAATTCTGAATCGCTTATCAGATATAAATTTGCATTTAAGGCTGCCTATCGTCAGGCAAAGGAAAAATACAATTTGCCTGATGAGGAAGCCATAAGATATGCGATGTATCATTCAAGGAATTTGCTTGATCATTATGTAAAGGGGCGTGTTATGAGAGAATTTAATCGTATTGGACCGTTTATAGCACCTGCTATTGCTGGTTTAAGGCAGGACATCCGGGCGATGAGAGATAATCCTTGGCGAACAGTAATGAATTTGATTATTGTAGAATTTATTTTTGGCACCATGCTTACTATAGCAAATTTGTTATATTTGAAACATGTTGCAGAAGATGAGACTGAAGATGAAGAGAAGAGAAGGAATGCAAAATTAGGACTGGACGAATATGATAAGATGCCCTGGTATAAAAAAGCATTGTTTTTCAATTTTCTATTAGGTGAACATGGTTGGCTGAGTATCCCTCGGCAGTATGATATTGGATTGAGTATGGGTATAGTTGAAAAAATATTGTATGCGATTTTAATTAAGGAAGACAAGAATTTGAAAGGAGAAACGTTGACGGTAGGAGAACGGATAGCGTCACAATTTCCATTTGATAAACCTTTTAGAGGATTGAATTATATTAGTCCAATACCAGAAGAGCCTGTTACTGGTTATCGTGGATTCAAATACCTTTTTGGTAAGAATTATTATGATAGGTTTAGGGAAAGATTTATTATACCACCATCGGAACAGGAATTAGCGATAGTGCGTAGGAATTATGAGAGTGCGAGTCCTTTAGCACAGAAGATACAGGAATTAACAGACATTTTAACTCCTGAGGCAAAGAATTATTTGGTTGATGCAAGGCAGATAGATGCTTTTCTTCAAGCGCAGTTTACATATTACGGAAAGTGGGCAGGGCAATTGTCGGAGTATATTGATAAAGGAATAAAGGGGGAGAAGGTGAGACCATTTTATAAATTTAATATTCTTGATTTTCTTGGCATGCATACTTACGCACCTGCTTATGAGGCACCGGAAGTTAGATGGTGGCTGGATAATGTTAGAAAACATAAGTTAGATAATTTATTGCCCCAGGAGAGTGAGGTATTTAATACTCTGGCTCTTGCATATCAAATGGCACTTGAGACGGGAGATATAGCATTAATCAGGGAAAGGGCTTATTCTCTCAGAAATTATGCGGCGATATTAAAAGAATATGCATCAGGCTTAGATTTGTATAAGATATCCGACCTGCAAGCATATATAAAAAAGGTAAAGAAAGGAATTATTAAACCTAATAAAAAATACTTTTATGAATGATAGTGAATTTACTGCTTTAGTTACCCTTATTACTTCAATGGATGAAAGATTATCTAATGATATTAAAGGTATAAGAGATACTGCGGAAAAAACTCATCAGGAAGTATTGAAAATAAATGGCAGGCTGAGAACTGCTGAAGATAAGGTAGATTGTTTGGAACAGAATGTAAAAGGTTTATCTGATAAGAATATAATAAAATTTGGTGAGTATTTTGCTTCTTCACCTCGTAAAACGTTGTTTTTTTTGATTTTGTTAATATTTGGGTTACAGATTATAGTGGCAATTTTAATGCAGACAAAGGCAATAATTGGCTTTTTAAGTTTATTTAAATGAAGGCAAGGATGGAAAAGATTTTTTTAATTGATAGTGGGCATGGGGGCATGTTAAAAAATGTTTATCAGACAGACTCAAAAGTTGGCAAGTATCATATTTTCTCTAATGGAGAAATTGCTTATGAAGGAGTTATTAATAGGCAGATAAAGAAAGTTGTTATAAACAAGTTGGAGGAGAATAGTTTTAAAGTAGTAGATGTTTGTCCGACGGAATTGGATCTTTCGTTAAATACACGTTGTAAAATTGCAAATTCAATATGTGAGCAGTATGGTATAAAGAATTGTTTACTTATTTCTTTACATTCAAACGCAGGAGGAGGAAGGGGGTTTGAGGTTTGGACGACAAAAGGACAAACAGATTCAGACCAGTTTGCTTCATTATTAGCAAATACTTTTGGCTATTTCTTTCCTGATATAAAAATAAGGACAGATTATTTAGATGGAGATATAGATAAGGAAGAGGATTTTTATATTTTAAAGAATGTATTGTGTCCGGCGGTTTTGACGGAGTTTTTGTTTTTTGATAACTGGGAAGATTGGCAAATTTTGAAGAAGCCGGAGACTCATTTGAGATTTGCAAATATGATTGTTGAATTTGCTAAAAATATTATGTTAAACCTTAAAATTTAATGATTATGGAAAATTTATTTGAACAAATCTGGCAGACATTGATACAGTATATTAGTGTATCATACCTTATTATATTTATGATGTTAAGCTATTTAATAAAAAGACATTTTGGGGATTTTCTAACACGCATATTTGGGATTAAGTTTAAGACCGTATATGTTGTGTTGATTATTGCCACATTGGTAGGCATACCTTTTATAATATGGGGTGATGAAAGTTTTATAAAAATTATGATTACCTATACTTTAGGCACCTCATTACATGAGACTATTTTTGCATTTATTGAGAAGAAAATCAGGCAAGATGAAAA
>Ga0209204_1000924_pt1 | contig 29774 bp, 23 predicted proteins | sample AD_JPNMR2_MetaG_FD_184425 | JGI IMG/M metagenome (GOLD analysis project Ga0209204, IMG submission 184425) | Active sludge microbial communities of municipal wastewater-treating anaerobic digesters from Japan - AD_JPNMR2_MetaG (SPAdes) (version 2) | ecosystem: Engineered > Bioreactor > Anaerobic...
GTTTGAGACATACTATTAAGTAAAAATTTATTTTAAATTCTACCAAAAAATAAATAAGACTATTACAACTTTTTCTCAAATAAAATTGACCATAGGATAATTCTATCTTTATTATCTGTCTAAAAATAAAATCGCACCCCAATCTATCAAAAAATACAAAAAAAACTTGACATTTAATTAAAAATTGAGTATAAGAATTCCACAATTTTTGCTGGAGTAGCTCAATGGCAGAGCAGCTGACTTGTAATCAGCAGGTTGCGGGTTCAACTCCCATCTCCAGCTATTGGGAAGATGGCCGAGTGGTTAAAGGCGACAGACTGTAAATCTGTTGACTTGCGTCTACGGGGGTTCGAATCCCTCTCTTCCCAATTTTATTTTTAAAATAATATAGTTTAAAAATCAAAATTTTTAGGCTATCTTATAAAAATTGGATTAAACCTTCTTTATTAATTAAAATCAAATTTTTTGATAAGTTAGTTATGGAAATAATTGATAATACTTATCCCATTTCTCTTAAAAGTGACAAAAATTTTGAAAGACTTAAAAGTCTTGAATTTAAATGTCAGAGATGTTCTAATTGTTGCAGACACCAGCCTGGCGTTGTCTTTTTATCAGAAGAGGATGTTAAAAATATCGCATCTTTTTTAAATATTGATATTTCTACTTTACTATCAAAATATTGTAGAGCCATTTACAGAAATGGTGAACAGATAGTAGCACTTCAAGAAAGAAAAAATTTTGATTGCATCTTCTGGAATGACGGATGTATCATCTATCCAGCAAGACCCTTACAATGCAAAACATATCCCTTCTGGCCATCTTTAGTAGAATCAGAAGAAAACTGGAAAGAAGAAAAAAAGAGATGCCCTGGCATTGACACCCAGGGTGATTTAAAATTAGAAGAAAAAATTGATTTTTATCTCAAAGAAAAAAATGTTAAATATATGAAAATAATCTAAAACATTTCTTTTGACAAAATATTTTTTTTTTGTAATACTATTGCTACTTAATTCAATCTTTAAAGAGGTCAAAAATGTTACCAATTGCAATTGATTTCTTAAAATTATACAATTATGAAGGGATATATTTTTTCATAGCAATATTTTCAGCAATAATATTTTTTACTTTTTTGTGTAAAGAGGCTAATATAGATATTGATGCAATGTATGAGGCAATTTTTGTATGCCTTATTGTTGCCTTAATAACTGGAAGGCTATTTTCTTTCTTATTATGGAATCCAAAGGAGTTATTAGAACATCCATTGGTATTTTTTCAACCATGGCGAGGTGGGATCACAGTTGCAGGCGGAGTGTTAGGTGGACTTGTTGCTGGTTTTATATATGCAAAAGTTAAAAAATACGATTTTTTTTATCATATAAGATACTTTATACCACCAATTTTGTTAGGACAGGTAATAGGTAGATTTGGCTGTTTTTTAAATGGTGATGCTGCTGGGAAACCAACTAATCTTCCATGGGGAGTCATTTTTCACCCGGATAGTGTTGCTTATAGCAATGCCACAACTGGATTCTCCTCTACTCTACCCCCTGTTGGTACCCCTCTACATCCAACTCAAATTTATGAGATGATAGGAAATTTTATAGCACTGATAATAATTCTTGCCACTGGAAATAATGAATGGATTACAAAAAGAAGGATTATATGGTATATTTTATGGTATAGTCTATTAAGATTCTTGCTTGAATTTCTTAGAATAGACAATGAAAAATACTGGATCTTTACCTCTGGACAAATTATCTCTTTAATTGGTTTTGCAATAGGTATTCCATTATTAATATGGTCAATCTTTAATGATGATAAACTAAATCCAGATGAAAAATTCATAGCAAGACCTAAAGATAAAAAATAAAAGGAGATTATATGGGCGATCTACAACAATCTTTTTTAAAAGTCCTATTTGTTGATGCGACAAATGGTTTCTACAAGGTAAAAAGATATAAAATTGGAGACTATTTTGGCCCTGTAGATCTTGGTATTCATATATCAGATAATTATGATGCTTTAAACATAGGGACAGGCTTATTTGCTGGATCCATTTTTCCTGGTTCAAATAGACTGATATTTTCTGGCTTTTCAAAATGCTGGCGCGGTTTTTATGTGTCATCAATGGGTGGTGCTGGCCTTGTATTTGATAATTTAGGTATAAATATGGTAAGTATTGTTGGTAAGGCACCGGTTCCTTCTGTTTTGTATCTAAACAGAATTCATGGAGAAGAGATAGAGGTAGAGGTTCATCCAGTAGAGATAAAGACAATCTGGGACTCTGGCAGAAAAGGAGTATATTCTTTAACAGACTATATTTTTGAAAAATTTGGCAATAGATATGAAAATGATCCAAGGATCTTAGCAACAGGACCGGCCTCTCTTTCCACTGATTTTGGTGGGATATTATCTCTTCCGATTATAAATAAAAAGATCACAAACATAGACACATGGGCTGGTAGAGGTGGACTTGGTTCAAAAATGGTTCAGGATCACAACATTTATGGCATAATATATGGTGGAACTTTTATTGATGAAGACTTTAGAGATAGAAAAGTAGCAGATGAATGGTTTGAAAATAAATATAAACAAAAATTAGCAGCAAAAGATTTTGAAGCAACTACAAAATACAGATTTGATCCAAAATTTGGAACTGGTGGGACATTTGGAGTTAACTATACGACAATGAAAGGCAAAATTATTGCCTTTAATTATAAAACTATCTATAATACTGAAGAAGAAAGACTCTCTTTACACCAACAATTTATTGTTAATCACTATTTGAAACAATTTAATGAAGAAACAATAGAAAAGAAATTGCAGGCTAACTGTGGGGAGCCATGCTCTGCTGTATGTAAAAAGTATAGAGATGAATACAAAAAAGATTATGAGCCATATCAAACAATGGGACCTCTTTGTGGAATATTTGATCAAAGAGCAGCCGAAAAACTCAATCATTATGCAGATAGCATGGGATTTGATGCAATAAGTATTGGCGGTGTTCTTTCATGGTTTATGGAACTTCTTGATGAGAATCTACTATCAAAAGAAGATCTTGGTGTAACAAGACTTCCTAAATTCAATCCAGAGAATTTCGATGTAGTAAAAGATTCTATGAATAATGCAGAGTTAGGAATAGAACTAATCGATTCTATTTTAAATAAAAGAGGGATTATTAATTTTAGCGAAGGTGTAAGAAAATGGGCAAGAAGGGTTCACAGGGAGAAAGGAATAAAAATCATTGATAAATTTGTTTATAATGCCTTTGGAAGAAAAGGATGGATAGTTCCAAATCAATACTGGACACCTGGTGCATTAGCACCAATGGCAATAATGGGAAAATATTATATGTATTATGGTTTTGATTTTGTTGAGCCAAGAAAACTTGGTAAAATATGTGCTGATAGAATGAAGCAGGAATTAATTCTTGATAATGCAGGTATATGTAGATTTCATAGAGCATGGGCAGAAGAGATGGTACCAGAGATTTTTGAGGCTATGTATGGGATGAAAGATAAATTCTTAAAAAATATATCCTGGACAGCAAGCAGAATCAATAGTAGAAATGCAAGTGTATTCTGGGAGTCAGAAAGAAACTTTGACTTTGTGTATAGATTCTTAAAGAGAATTAAAGAGGCAGAAAAGGTTGAAAATGAGGCTTTAGATTACTGGATAAAAGAATTTGAAAAAGATAAATATGAGGCTGGTCTTAATTTCTGGTTTGAGATGTTAAAAGGTATTGATGAAAGTTTGAGAGATTTCCAATAAAATTAATCCTCAAATTGTGGTATCTCTTTTTCACTGGCAAAACCAGACTCAATTATTCTATTACCAATGTATTTGAGCATTATTCTACTTATATCTTTTTGTGTGGAATACTCTTCTTTACCAAAATATATAAATGTTGAGGAGTGCATAGTATTTTCAACCACAACATATCTTTTTTCCTTAGGCACCAACATACTATTTGCCTCCTTAAACTCTCTCTCCATTGAATGAATTTCATCTTTTAATCTCTCCAAAGCCTCTAATAAATTCTTGTGTTTTTCTACAATTATTAAATTATTCCTATCTTCCTCTAACATTTTTGAATAAGATAAGTATCTATCCTCTATTACTTTTAATAACTCTCTCTTTTCTTTTATCTTTTTATCAAAATCAGATATAAGATTAATTATTTTAGGTTCAACCCCTATTCTTAAAATGGTCTTTATACCAAATGGATTTCCTATCTTTTTACATCTAACACTACCTCCAACAATTGATGTTCCACCAAGTATCTCCCCTCTCTTACCATTAAGTATTAAATTTTTCTCTACATTTATATAGCAATTCATTATTGCCTCTTCTACAAATAGAGACTTACAGGATCTTATAATAACACCTTCCAGATATCTTGCATAAATATTGCCATCTGTCTCAAGAATTCCCTCATTTCCACCATTCATCCCACCTTTAAGTATGATATCCCCTCTTGCTACTATAGTTACTTTACCAATGGGGCCTCCAACCTGTATTATCCCATCTGATTTAACAGAAAAGCCATCAAGAATTCCGCCTTTAATAAAAACATCTCCATGAAAATCAATATTTCCAGTAGAATAGTCCACATTCTCCAGTTCTAACAAAGGCTCAATTACGATTTTTCCATTTTTAATTTTAACATTTCCATCAATTGTCGCAATTATCTTTTTATTATCATCTGAAAGAGTGGTATTTTCACCAGCAAAGAGTCTATTGTTTTCTATTTGTGGAATCTCAAGCCTTTGGCCAAATATATTAAATCCCACTTCTCCAGGTATTGGATCCAGAAGTTCTGCAAGGATATCACCCTTTTTCTTATTCTGAACAAAATTTAACTCTTTATAATTTATCCTATCATACTGATCAACTAAAAAAGGTTTTCCGGGCTCTGTATCAAAAAAATATTTTATATTAGAAGGTTTTCCCGGCTTTGGCTCTTTACCCCTTGCTATCTCTATCTCTTTTTTAAAGATATTATTATTCACTATATCTTCAATCAACGTATAATTAATTCCATATATGATGCCTTTATTATTTAGAATTTTAATAATCTCATCCACTGTTAAATTTCCACCCCCTTTTTTAGGTGGAAACATTATTATAGAAGCAGACATTTTATCATCTGAAACAATGACCTCAATAGTTGCTCTATATTCTCTTCCTTCTGGCCATAAAACAAGTTTTTCTGGACTTCCCTTTGCTCTTTTAATAATAGCCATAATAAGATTAGGATCAACAGAAGGGATATTTAATAGTCTTATTCTATTTATAACATCTTCGACATAAACTGGTCTACCCTTATCTTTTGGTGGAAATACAGATAGGGTAGCATAACCATCAATGTATTCTATTTTAAAATAGCCATCTAAATTTGTTATTTTTTCTTCAAAAGAAAGATCTTTTTTATAATTCTCTGTCTCTTCCTTTTTTGAATTGTCCCATATTTTAACTTTAATCTCGTTTTTATTGGAAGAAACGATGGAATATCCACAATTATTAACATCAATTTTAAAATAGGTTGCTCCTTTAACAAGAGCAGATTCTAAAGTATTGGCTGTCACTATAATACTATTCTCTTTCATTTCGACTCTCAGTTACTCCAAAAAATTGTAATTTTTCTTTACAAATTATACCATTTTTTTTATTTTTATGCTATAATTAATTTAAAAGAAGTATATTTTAAGGAGGAATTGAAATGAAACAAAAATTATTTATTTTATTTTTTTGCATAATAGCAATATTCTCTTTAGTTGCCGGTGATAAAATAAATATTATTACAAAGGCAGAAGCATGGTTTAATACAAAAGAATTAACAAATGAGGAATTGAATAATAAAATTGTAGTGGTAGAATATTTTAAGACATGGGGAATATCAGTTGAAAACACTGCTTCTTATCTAAATCTAATATATGATACTTTTAAGAATGAAAATTTTATTATACTAGGATATTCGAGTGAGCAGCCAGATAAAGTTGAAGAATATGTAAAAAATAATAATATTAAATATCCAGTATTTTGTGGGGCAAGCCCTTTAAATGATTATAAAGTTGATATACCAGCAATATTTTTAATTAAGAATGGAGAGATTCATTCTTATGATCCAATGAAAAAATATGAGTTTAATTATATCTGGGCAATGCTTGATAACGAGCTTATAAAAAGACTTCAGGAGAGCAATACTTTTAATACAGAAAAATTCTATCCAGAGAGAAGAAATCTATATTTTGAAATGTTTAAAAAATTCTTTAAAATAGGGGTAAAAGTAATTGATTTAAAAACTGTAAATGATGTTCCTGGTGATTTTGAAATAAGTTATTTTGAAAAAGATTTTTTACCTAAAATAAACGATGCAAATCAAAAAAATATTTTAATGAATGCGTATAAAAAAGAAGAGAGTTTTAGAAAATATGTATTAAAACCAGATATAACAACTGAAGAAAAAAATAAGGTATATGAAACTTTAAAGTCTCTTTCTTATAAGCCAATAAAAATTAATGAGACATTTTATGCAATAACTCTGGCTGGCATGAGAAGGATTGTGGATCCTATAAACAAGAATCCTCTCGGTAGTCCAAGTGTAAAAGAAAAAAAATTTTACAACATGCTTAAAAAAGGCAATGAAAACATATATGATATAATGGATATAAATGTTGATAATCTATAATTTTTATATTCAAAAAAATAGATTTTTTCAATATTGATAGAAAAAACAAAGCAAGGATGCTTCGCATACTCTTAAATAGTGGGAGTATGTGGGGTATACTTGCTTGAAAATATTAATATTTTAAAAAACTTTACAATAAAATTTATATCTATAAAAAATTATTGTTATATTTATTAAAATATCTTTAAGCAGTATGAGATATGTCCTATTTATTTTATAAAAAAATAATAGTTATTTTATAAAGATATACCACTCACTAACTACGACATATGTCGCATATATTTCCCTATAAATAATAGTTGTTATATTATAAAAATTTTCTCACTACCATATTATAACTTAAATACATTTTTTATTTTTTTTAAAAAAAAATAATTCTTTTGACAAAACAGCTAATTTCTGATATAAGAATTTCAATAATTTAATATTTAAGATTTTAAATATGACAGAATATAATTTCTTTTTAGAATTTTCCAGCAGTTTTTTATCTGGGGAATACAATCAATTTATTCTATCAGGAAACATCTATGACATTTTCAAATATGAAAACGAATATTATAATCTTATTGATTTTTTAGTAAAGAAATTAAGTAATACTCGTCTTATAATTAAATTCAATATTGCAGAAGGTGTTAATTTTGTCACTAAAAAAGATAGAGACGACTTTATAGAAATATTATCCCAGAATTTAACATTCTTTGATAAACTGGACGATAAAAGAAACTGGGTAATAAAGAGTATCGCCAGTTCAAGGATATCCCCCCTTGAAGGATTAAGACTCCTTAAAGAAGCAGTAGATATAAGTTTTAAAGATGATAAAATTTTTTCAAAACCTTTTGCTATTCTCATTGAACATGCAGAAACAGTTATTCCTGAGGCTGAAATATCAAGAATGTTTGATTCTGATAGGCAGAAACTTGTCTTTTTAAGAGACTGGCTTACAGAAGATAACTTTATAAAATCAAATCATTTAATGGTTTTTATCTCTCAGACTGTCTCGGAAATTCAGAGATCAATAGTAAATTTGCCAGCAATTAAAAATATAGTAATAGATTATCCAGATTTTGAACAAAGAAAAGAGTTTATTCAAGAACAAATAGAAAAGATAAAAATAGAAAATAAAATTACCATTGATAGAGCAACTGATCTTACGGCTGGATTAAATTTAAATGGCATAAAACACATTCTTATGAATATAAAATATAAAAACCAACCATTGACCGAAGAAAGTATATTATCAAAAACAGAAGAGGCTATCATTGGAACAATTGGTGATTATATAAGAGTGATAAATCCAGATCATGGGTTTGAAGCAATATATGGGGCAAGAAAAATAAAAGAAGAGTTATTAAGACAGGTTAAAATTATTAAATTAAATGATCCTAAGATTATACCAAGGGGATATCTTATCTGTGGTAGAAATGGGGTTGGTAAGACATATATAATGGAAGCATTTGCAAAAGAACTCGGCTGGCTCTGCATAGAATTAAAAAATTTAAGACAAAAATATCTAGGGGAAACGGACATTATATTTGAAAGAGTAAAGAATGTTCTTGAGTCTTTTAAAAATGTAATGGTATTTATTGATGAAGCAGATACAATGTTTGGTGGAAGGGGAGAAAATGTCCATGAAACAGAAAAGAGACTCACAGGTAATTTTATAAAAATGATGGGAGATCCCAAAAATAGAGGAAGAATAATCTGGGTTTTTATTACTTCAAGACCAGATCTGTTACTCCCGGATTTTATAAGAAGACTTGAGATTAAAATCGGATTTTTTAACCCAAAAGGGGAAGATAGAATCGATTTTCTTAAAAATATTTTAAATGATGTAGATATTGATTATAATTGTCTAACTGAAAAACAAAAAAAGGAATTGGAACAGGTTTTTTCTGATTTTTCTCCTGCTGAATTTAAAATGTTATCTACACAATTAAAATCAGAAAAGAAAATAAAAGAAAATAACAAGGAAAATTTTATTTTTGATGATATCTTAAAAGTAATGAAAAGATTTAATTTAGGAAGTGGAAGAGAAAAATATTTAGAACAGGATCAAATAGCAAGAGAATATTCAACATTTGTTGATCTAATAGATTAAATTTTATTTGATTTTAAATTTAAAAAGTAGTATATAATAGTATTTCTAAAATATCAAAATTTTAAAAGTCTTATTTATTCTTTAGTTAAAAAATAATTTTATAGACCAGTAATGGCCTAAAATCTTAAATATATGGAGGTTTAAATTGAGTAGTACAAGATGTGAAAAAAATGTTTTATCAGAGGAACTTTATAATAAGTTAAGTAGTTTTATAGGTAGTCTAAATATAGACCTTGAAGATGAACGGAGAAAAGGATATTTAATTCAGATTCTACATAAAGCTCAGAGTCTTTTTGGCTATTTACCAGAAGAGGTACAAAAATTTGTTGCTAAAAAACTAAACATCTGCCATTCTGAAGTCTCTGGTGTTATAAGTTTTTATAACTTTTTTACTACTGTTCCAAAAGGGAAAGTTACAATAAGTATCTGTATGGGCACAGCATGCTTTGTTAAAGGAGCAGAAAAAGTTTTACAGGAGTTTGAGAATTTCTTAAATATTAAGGCTGGTGAACTTACCCCTGATGGAAAATTTTCTCTTGATATATTAAGATGTGTAGGTGCTTGCGGACTTGCTCCTGTTGTAATGGTAAATAACAAGGTTTATGGTAATGTCAACCCAAAAATGGTTGGGGATATTATGGCTGATAGTATAAAATTAGCAGAAGCTATTGAAAAAGGGGGTGAATAGCATGAAAATAAAAAATGTCAATGAATTCTATAAATTAAGAGATGAAATTAAGAAAAATATGGAAAAAAATAAAAACATAAAAGTATTAATTGGTTTTGGTACCTGTGGGCAGGCTGCTGGTGCTAAAAAAGTTGAAGAGGTTATTAAAAAAGAAATTTCTGATAAAAATTTAAAAAATGTAGAGTTAATAAGAGTCGGATGTGTTGGCTATTGTTATGCAGAACCAACAGTAGAAGTGGTATATCCTAACGGTAATTCTGTAATATTAGGCCATTTAACGCCAGAAAATACACCTGATGTAGTTGAAATTCATATTATGAATAAGGCTCTTGAGAGTCAATATGTAATACCAAGAAATTTTGAATAAAAAAAGAGGGTTATAATTATGATAAAACAGGTTAGAATAGCATTAAGAAATTGCGGTAGAATTAATCCAGAAAGCATAGAAGAATATATAAATGCAAGAGGATATGAGGCATTAATCTTATCTCTTTTTGAAAAAAAACCAGAAGATGTTATTAAAATCATTACAGATTCTGGATTAAGAGGTAGAGGAGGCGGCGGATTCCCAACTGGATTAAAATGGGCTGCTGCTGCAAAAGAAAAAAGCGATGAAAAATTTGTTATATGTAATGCAGATGAAGGAGACCCAGGTGCTTTTATGGATAGAGCAGTTTTAGAAGGGGATCCATTTTCTGTGCTTGAAGCAATGACCATTGCTGGTTATTGCATTGGTGCTAATAAGGGAATCATATACATAAGAGCAGAATATCCTCTTGCAATAGAGAGATTAAAATTTGCGATTGAAAAGGCAGAAGAGTATGGTTTCTTAGGCAAAAATATTCTTGGATCAAATTTTTCTTTTGATATAGAGTTAAAATATGGTGCAGGTGCGTTTGTCTGCGGTGAAGAGACAGCATTAATAAAATCAATAGAAGGTAAAAGAGGTGAACCGGTAGTAAAACCACCATATCCAGCACAAAAAGGTTTATGGGGTAAGCCTACAATTGTCAATAATGTTGAAACATTTGCTAATATCTGCCCTATTATTATAAATGGTCCAGAATGGTTTAGAAAAATAGGTACTCAAAAATCACCCGGAACAAAGGTATTTGCTCTTGCTGGTAAAATAAATAAAGTAGGATTAATAGAAATTCCTATGGGGACCACTTTAAGAGAAGTAATATATGAGATTGGTGGTGGAATAAAAAATAATAAAGAATTTAAGGCTGTTCAAACAGGTGGACCTTCTGGTGGTTGTATTACAAAAGAAAATATTGATACACCAATTGATTATGACAATCTTTTAGCAATAGGCTCTATGATGGGATCAGGTGGTATGATTGTAATGGATGAAGATGATTGTATGGTTAACTTTGCAAAATTCTTCCTTGAATTTATAATTGATGAAAGTTGTGGTAAATGCACACCATGTAGAGTTGGAAACAAAAGACTACATGAATTACTCGAACAAATTACCACTGGTAAAGCAGAAGATAATATTATACCAAGAATAGAAATGCTATGTAATACAATTAAAAAGGCATCACTTTGTGGACTTGGGCAGACATCACCAAATCCAGTATTGTCAACATTAAGATATTTTAGAGATGAGTATGAAGAACACATCAAAGATAAAAAATGTAGATCACGTGTATGTAAGTCTCTATTAAGATATCAAATTGTCCCAGAAAAATGCAATGGATGTACCAGATGCGCAAGAAACTGTCCGGTTCAATGTATATCTGGTAAACCTAAGGAACCGCATGTTATCAATCAGGATGAGTGTATTAAATGTGGCGTATGTTATACGCACTGTAAATTTGATGCAATAATTGTTTCTTAAAAAAGGGGTAAAAAATGGCAAGAGTTACTATAAATGATATAAGTGTTGAAGTTTTTAAAGATTCTACAATATTGGATGCGGCAAGAGAGGTGGATGTTTATATACCTACCCTCTGCCATTTAGACTTAGAAAGCTTTAATATTGAACACAGAACTGGATCTTGTAGAGTTTGTATGGTTGAAGTTGAGCAAAATGGTAAATCAAGAATGATGCCAGCATGCTGTACTCCAATTCAGGAAGGTATGATAATAAGAACAAATACACCAGAAATTATTCAAATTAGAAGAATAGTACTCGAATTACTATTATCAGATCATCCATTTGATTGTCTTGTATGCTCAAAATCACTTGATTGTGAGTTACAGGCACTGGCAAAACAGTTTGGTATAGAACATCTTACCTATAAAGGGGAAATGTCTTTGTATCCGCCAGATCTATCCAGTAGAGCGATAAATAGAAATCTTGATAAATGTATTATGTGTAGAAGATGTGAAACAGCATGTAATGATATTCAAACAGTAAAAGTTTTAACCGGATATAAAAGAGGATTTATGTCGGTTGTTGCTCCGGCTGAAATGAAACCTTTAAATGATACAAATTGTGTATTTTGTGGCCAATGTGTAAATGTATGTCCTACTGGGGCTCTTACCGAGATAAACTATATCAAGAAAGTATGGCAGGCTATAAATGACCCAACTAAAAAGGTCATTGTTCAAACAGCACCAGCAGTGAGGGTAGGAATAGGTGAAGAGTTTAATTTAACAGAAGAAGAGGCTGCAACCGGTAAATTAGTCGCTGGATTACGAAGACTTGGTTTTGATGCTGTGTTTGATACAAATTTTACAGCAGATCTTACTATTTTAGAAGAGGCTCATGAATTAGTTGAGAGATTAAAGAAAAAAGAGAACTTACCATTATTAACATCATGTTGCCCTGGTTGGGTTAATTTTCTTGAATATCAATTCCCGGATCTCATTCATATACCTTCTACCTGTAAATCTCCTCAACAGATGTTCGGTGCTGTAGCAAAGACTTACTATGCTGAAAAAATTGGTATAAAACCAGAAAATCTTATAGTTGTATCAATAATGCCATGTCTTGCTAAAAAATATGAAGCAGCAAGACCAGAATTTATAAAAAATGGTATTCCAGATGTAGACTATGTCTTAACTACAAGAGAACTTGCAAAAATGTTTAAAGAGGCTGGAATTAACATTGGCAAACTAAAAGATGAAGATTATGACAATCCATTAGGAGAATCCACAGGTGCTGGTGTTATCTTTGGGGTAAGTGGTGGAGTTCTTGAGGCTGCATTAAGAACTGCTTATGAAGTAGTAACTAAAAAAGAGTTAAAAAATGTTAATTTTACAGAAGTTAGAGGACTCGAAGGTATAAAAGAGGCAACTATTGATTTAGATGGGACAGAATTAAGAGTTGCTGTTACTTCTGGACTTGGAAACGCAAGAAAAATTTTAGAAAAAATAAGAAAAGGGGAAGCTAATTATCATGCAATTGAGATAATGGCATGTCCTGGTGGATGTATAAATGGAGGCGGTCAACCATATATTCACGGCGATACATCTTTACTCGAAAAAAGACTAAAAATGATCTATACAGAAGATGAAAAAAAGAAAATACGAAAGTCTCATGAAAATCCATATATTCAGAAATTATATAAAGAATTTCTTGGAGAACCAGGTAGCCATAAGGCTCACGAAATTTTACATACTCACTATTATAAGAAGTGCGAAAAATAATAAAAAGGGGCTTTAAATAGCCCCTTTTTTTTATAATGTCTCGTCATATATCACTATTCTATCTTTGCCAAAACTTTTTGCAATAAATAATGCCTTATCAACAGATTCTAAAAGATCAATTATAGTAGTAGAATGCTCTGGGAAATTAGCAATACCAGCACTAAAAGTTAAAGAAGAAAACTCATTTTTTATCTTTGAAAAAGTTATATCTTTAAGATGTCTTTTTAATCTCTCAAGAAAAGAGTATGCCTGATTTTTATTTATCTCTGGTAATATAACCATAAATTCAGCGCCACCATATCTGCATACAATATCCTCACCCCTACAGGAATTTTTTAAGAATTCTGCAAACTTTTTTAAAACAACATCACCATAAAGATGCCCCATTGTATCATTTAATTTCTTAAAATCGTCAATATATATATTAACAATAGAGAATGTCTTATTATATCTTATTGCTCTCTTAAACTCTTTTCTTAATGCAAGATCAAAATATCTTCTATTAAATACGCCGGTAAGCCCGTCTATCATCGCCATTCTCTCTGTCTGTCTGAATATATGAATCTCTATTAACATTGGATTACTAAGAATTCTATTCTGATTAATAAAATAATCAACCATTGCAACTCTTAACCCTACATTTCTTGCCAGTTCTTTGTTTAAATAGAAACAATGCTCAATAATATTCTGCCAATGAACTTTAGCCTCTTTCTCTGAAAATTGTAAGTGGACAAACATTTCTAATAATTTTGAGTAAAATTTCTTTCTTTTATTTCTTAAAAGATATTCTATCTGCAAAATAAAATAATCTCTATTAACATCATCCTCCATAATAAGATCAACAACTTTTTTCATAAAGGCATTTTTTTTAAATAAATATTCATCAACTTGATTATTATTAGAAACTTTATTGTTATTAGAATCTAAACCATTATTCAATTTATTATTATCCATATTTACTCCAAAAAATTATTATATTTTTTACACAAAATAACCCTAAAAATCTCAATTCTAAAATTTTCAAACTAATAAAAATAGATCTCTATGATAATATAATTTAAAAACCAATTTCTTCTAATTATATTATATATTACACAAAAATTTAAAAAAATCAATAAAATAAAAAAAATTTATTCTAATTAAAATAAATTAGATATAATTTTAATTATAAAAAACCCCGGCTTTTTAAAATTGCCGGGGCTTTTTTACTCTATTTCTAAAAAATTATTTTATTGCTTCTTTTCCTGTGCCCAGAAAGCATTCCTTATACCAAATCCAAATTGAGGTGTTAGTTCACTCTGAACCTCTGATGCAATAAAGTAGAAAGAATTTTCAAAATATATGGCAAACTTTCTGAAAAATCCTAATTTATCTATTCTAAAAAGATCTATCTGATACATAAATCCAGCAACAACTTTACTCTTGTTTATATCCCAGTTAACCTCTCTTGGAGAACCACCATACCCTGTTACCCAGTAGAATCCAGCACCAACTGCGACTGACCAGGAGAAATTACTAAAGTCCTCTCCCCAGAAGAATTCCCATGGAATATCAGCAACTCTTGCAACAAGTTTGCCTCCAAGTGAAAAACCAGAAAATCTTGGCTCATATTTTCCATGAACCCATCCCCAATAAGGTGCAAACAAACTCTGATCATAAATATCAATTCCAAGATCAGTAACGTTTTCTGGGGTAGGTATCCAGCCAAATAACCCCTCTACTCTAACTATATCATCAAAGAAACTAAATCCAAAACCACCAGAAACATAAGGTCCACTAAAGATCTGTCCCCACAAATATATACCTTGAATAAACTTTGGCACTTTACCAAGATCTTTATCAAATCTCTTAAATAATATTTTTACTTCACTAACTTTACCATTATCATCAGCAGAGCCTCTTACAAAAACTGTCTCATTATGAGCTGATCCCTCATAAGGTTTATCTATGGTTACCTTTGGAATATTTCTATCTATTACTATTTTAAAGAAATTCAAATTCTCGTATTTCTCCGAATCTGATTTTATTTGAAGCATATGAGTCCCATCCTGTAAATATTGAGTCTGTACTCTTGTCATCCAGTATCTAGTTCCTCCTAAATTCTTTTCATACGTATTACCATTGTCAAGACTGAGATATATATTCTTTACTCTATTTTTATATAAATATTTAGATTTCTCTGCTTTTACTTCATAAACACTAACAGGTATTTTTTCGAGTTGAGGAATTTTTTCTGGATTTCTTCTATATTTCTTTCTTAACTGATGATATTTTTTCTCCTGTATTGCCTTCTTTATCTTTAGCTCAAGATCCTTTTCATAGTAAAAAGCCTCACCCTTAAGCCATGGCCTATGCTCCATTGGTGCACCATTTATGTGAGATTTTACTCTAACTACAATTCCAGCCTCATCAAAATAGAATAGCCTTGTAATTGGACCAGACAATTTACCCTCTTTACCATCAACACTCTTCTCTTTTGCAACAACCGTTATTCTATGAACTCCGGGTGTCAAAAAGGCTGTTGGCAACTGGAAACTCCACATCGTTGTTCCTTCAGCCTTTACCTCTTCCATATCATCGATCTTTACATAAACTGCCTCAATTCCATCATCATCATATGATGTCCCAAAAAATTCTAATATCTCACCGGTAAGATGCTGATTGGGCTGCGGCTGATCAAGTGAAACAACAGGTAAATCAGATCTTGGATCCACCATAAAGTTTAGCGTTCTTTCATTTGTATTGCCAGCATGATCTATTACTTTTGCTATTAATTGACAATTCCTATTAGGTATCCATTTTCTTGTATCAGAAACATCTATTTCATAAGACCATGCTTCCTTTCCATTTACCTCTACAAAACCTTCATTATCTGTATTTGACAATAGATACTTACCATCCTGAACAATTTTTACCATTACCTTAGAAATACTTATATTATCCTTTGCCCTACCTATAATTGTAAATTTATTATTAATTGCCATGCTATCCTTTGGGCTAAGTATCTCTATCTCTGGCTTTGTATTGTCTATATTATACATTGCAAATGAGAAAGCATCAGAACCAGCTCTATCCCTTGCCTTAATAAGAAATTTCATAACACCATCTGGATATGCTCCAGAATCAAGATAATACATCCATGTCTCTTTACCTTCGGCTGGCACAAATGTCCATCCATTATTCGTGCTTATCTCAACAGATGAAATACCATTTGGATCAGAAGCCTTACCCATAATTATACGCTCCCCTTGTAGATATGTCCCTGTAATAGGAGCAGTTAATTTAATATCCGGGTTTTCTAAATCAACCTGAAAAGTGATAGTTTCTGTCTTACTAACAAGTCCGGGTATATCATAACATCTTACCTCAAGAGTATGACTCCCTGCAGGCATTAATCCACTCTTTATCAAAACATTCCAGTTTGGCTTACCCTTCTCTATCTCTAAAGTCTCCCATGAATCAGATTCAGATGGCGTATCTTCTAATATAGTTCCATCAGACTTTATTTTACCTTTATCTATTCTATATTCAACCCATTCAACTCCATCATCGTCAAGAGCTACTCCTGCGAGTTCAATATCACTTGCATATCTCTGGTCTTCAACAGAAGGATTATTTATAAATACTTTTGGTCTATCAGATCTTGTATCAAGTACTATATTTTGATTAATAAGTTTTTTATTACCAGCAGAGTCATAAGCAAATATCTCAAGAGTAAGATCACTTGTCTCATCCTTTTCTAAATCAACATCATCTCTATCATAAAGATTGTATAAACCATCCCATATAAATCTTCCATCTGCAATTACATAATTATCATTGAGTTTAAAAAGAACTGTTGCAAGATAGTTATTATCAGAAGCCTCTCCTCTTATACTTATCTTACCATTTAGCCTATCCTCTTCTGTTGGTGACCAGATCTTTATCTCTGGCTCTGTTCTATCAAGAATAATAACAGATTTAGTAATTGTCTCTCTACCTGCATTGTCTATAATCTTAAAAGTAAATACGTGCTCACCATCCTTCATTTCATTTAAAGGTAGGTCTAATTTAAACAATTTGGCATTGTCTGGAATCTCTGTTGAATAAACCGAAAGATAATCTGCTAAACTTTCTTTTTTATCTCTTTCAAAAGGAACTATTTTTGGTACCTCTATTTTATTAATGTCAAAGTTATTAATGATTGGTAAATCCATAAAATTAGCATCACCACTATTATCTATAGTGTATTGAACAGTAACTTTATCAGAATCATCATAAGCAATTCCATATAGAGTTATTGATTTATTAAAAGCAAGATATGATGGCGGCCATATAATTTTTGCGCTCGGATCAAGTAGATCATTCTTCAACACAATATTTTTAATAGTAGAAATATTTTTTGTATTTTTATCAACACCCTTAATCGCTAAATTTGAATCCCCTATCTTTATATTTTTTCTCAATTCATCCGTTATTGAATAAAAATAGATGCCCATATCACTATTTATTAAATTTGCCTCATCATCCTTATCAATTATAAAATGAATTTCATTAAGGTTAGATGGAGCAAAAACATAAAAATTGGAAAGTTCATCTATACCGAAACTATCTTTCTGAACAAATACAATTGGACTTTCATTATATATTTTATTATCTTTTTTAGTTGTTACAATTTTTAATTTGTATTCATCCTGTTTTGCATCCTTACAATCAATGGTAAATTCTTTCTTAAATTCATTACCAGCCTTATCACTGGCTATCACTGTTAATTTATAAGTAGCAAATTTATCACCCATCTTTGTCTTTAAAGCAACTTCAGTTTCTTCACCTAAATTTATGCTCTTCTTTTCAATATTTTTGGGATCTTTTTCAAGTAAAATTTCACAGGAAGCCAAAATCTGATCATCATCGATTATTAAAGTCTCATCTTTATTTAATAAGAGTTTATTCTCAACAAAATTTCCTTTAACAAAAGGCTCTTTTGCATCGACAAAAATAGGAACTAATAAATTTGATCTTTTATTTCCACTATCTATTGCTGTTAATTTCACAAGTATTAATCCTTTCTGAACGTTTATTCCACTCTTTGCAAAATCCTCTTTTATACTATCAATTTCAAACTCTCCAACCTTAGAACCCTGCTTAAATTTTAACTCTTTTTCTGGGATAAAATTTCTTAAACCAATTGGCTCTAAAAATGAATATCTTACCTCTTTTAAATTGCCATATTTTATTACTTTTAAAGGAAGATCTATTTTACCCTTAAATACCTTTCCAGACCAATTCTTATTAATTAAATCGATATCAAATTTAGGATAACTTCTATCTATCCAAAATTTCTTCACTTCGGGTTTACCCTTCACATAAAAATCAGCAGGCACAAGTTCTACCCTATATTTCCCCTCTTCTAAATTAGAGATATTAACATAAGTAGAAAATGTTAATTCAGAAGGAACAATATTTGAGAATACAAGAGAATTATCCTTTTCATTAAATATATTAACATGAACCTCTTTCATTACATCATCATTTTCTATCTTACCAAAAAGAGGCAATATTGTAGAAAAACTATCCCAATCCTCAAAACTCATTAATTTTAATTTTGGTTTTGCTATATCTTCTGACAAATATGCTGAAATAGATGTAACAGATCTGTTGCCAGCAACATCCTCTACCATTGCTGTAATTTTATAATACCCATCTTTAAATTTAGAAGGATCGATTATTTTTGAAAAATCAGAATGCATATTAAATGACCAGAATGGATTTCCAGAATATATTACTGCCTTATGAATCTTATTATAAGCGCCAGGTCCTTCTACTTTTATAAATACATCCTTTATATCAACATTATCCTTTGCATATCCATATATATTAATTCTATTACCAACCTTCTCTTTATCTCTCGGATACTGAATACCGATAACAGGTTTTTGATGATCAACTGTAATTGTCAATGGAAAATAGCCATAAGAACCAGCCTTATCGAGTGCCCTTATCCATATTGTCTGGGTTCCTTCTATCAATTGATCTGAATCAAGGATAAAATTCCATCCTGCTTTTATATTACCCTTAGCCAGAGAAGAAAAACCTAATACTGGATTAAAAGAGTATCTATTATCAATAGAATATTCTACTTTTACTATACCATTATCATCTTCTGCTGTACCAGTAAGATTGATTCTACCAGATATTATAGCACCAGAATTAAGATTCTTTACTTTTATAACCGGGGTCATTCTATCAAGATTAAATGGGACAACCAATTCTTCACTTGGAACGCCATTAATATCGTATGCCCTTATATAGAGTGTATGTTCACCATCTTTCATGTTCTTTTTAAAAATTTTGTGTTCCCCATCAACAGAGGCATCATATTTATCCTCTTCTGCATTTGTATAAATATTAATAAACCAGAAATCTTTTCCATTACATGTTATCTTCTCCTTATCGCCATTTACTGAAATTTCTATTCTATCAATGGCATCATCATCCAGTGCTGTTCCAACTACCATGAGATTCCCTGGAACACGAGCATAAGGTTTTGGATTAATTACATTTAAAATCGGGATATCTGATTTTGGATCAATCTTAATATTTATTGCCTCTTCTCTACTGTAATTCTCCATATCATCCTTTGCCTTAACAGTAATACTCCATGTCCCTTTCTGACTATTTTGAATATCCCTGATATCAAATGTCTTATTCCAGTTAAGAGTCCCATCAGCATATATGAATTTATCCACTTTTTTCTTTAAATCTCTATTTATAACATTTAATCTTCTTGTTAAAATGATAAGTTCCTCTTCTAACTTACCCTTTTTAAGTAGTATCTCGCTCTTTTTAGTCTTTAATTCATCAATCTTTTCTTTTTCATAAAATTTTACAAGAGAATCTTCAATTGAAGTTATGCTCTTTTCTATTCCTTTAATCTCTTTTTTTAAAGAAGAAATTTTTTTCTCAATTTCCTTTTTCTCTTCTTTTAAAGAATTTCTTTTTTCGATTTCTACCTTATATTCATCCTCAAGAAATTTCTTTTTCTTTTTTTGAGTTAAATCACTTTTTAAATAATTTTTCTTAACTGAATCAGCCGTATTATCCTTAATTGTGGTATCAGAAGTGTTATCCACAGAAAAGATAAAAAATATACCAAAAATAACAAAGAAAATGGGAAGAAACTTTTTCATACTTTACTCCTTGACTTTTATTAATTTTAGAAAATAACTATTTTTATTTTATTTATTATAAATTTTTTGATATAATTTTGTCAAATATTTTTTTTTATTTTTTTATATAACAATTTTTTTATTTTTTTATTGAGGATATTCAGGCTATTTTTTTATACCTTTAATTATTGTTTCATATATATCGGTAAGATTAAGAATATTACAATAATTTTCTATTATAGAAAAGTCTATTATATTTTTATTTATTTTTAGAACCAATATTATATCTATCAGGTCTTTTTCTTTTCTCGAAGGATCATTTCTAATGGCATGAAGTTTTAATCCTATAAGATCTTCTGGCCTTAGTATATTGACTTTCAACTTATTTCCAAAAATATCAAATTTATTTACTCTTTCAAGCATTGTTCTACCGATCTCTGTTCTTGAAAATATAAAATCTATCTCTCCAAACTCTTTTAAAGGAGATATGTATTGTGCCACATTAAGATTTGCATTAAAACATGAATAACCAGCCTCCTGCATAACATTATCTATCTTTTCAGCATCCTCTCTTTCCGCAAAGAAATGTAAATCAGAAATATCTCTATTAACACCATACTGACTCAATGCAAAACCACCAATGATCCCATATTTTATTTTCTTTTCTTCAAATTTGGTTATTATAAAAAGTAGAACATTCTTAAAATCCATGATTTAACATATATCAAGATTTATTAAATTTGTCAAAAATTTTATTTTTAAATATAAAAAATTTGATATTAATTTATCTTGACACTTTTATTTAAATGGTTTTTCTGAAGTAGACTTGATTTTATTTTTAGAGAAAAATTTTTAAAATTTTTTCTAAAAGTTGTAAAGGATTTTTTTAAAAATTTTGTGATTAATATATAGAAAATAATTTTTATAATATTTTTAAGGAGGATTTTTTATGAATAACATTAATACTATCTTAAAAAATTATAAGTGCGAGCACGAGTTACACATAGTAGTTAACTCAGAAATGAAGAAAAGACTTGCATCTATCGCAAGAAAATTCAATATTTCTATATCTGGACTCGTTGTGTATATCTTGCAACTATATACCAATCGAGTAAAAAAGATATATTGTTTTGGTGAAGAAGATGGGAATAGATATGAGAGAATAGATGGGGATAGTAGGATTCATGTTTATCTTTCAAAACAAGACTATCGTTTTTTGAAGAAGATCCATGCTGATCTTAATTTTTTCAGTATGGGTTGTTTACTGAGGAGAATTATCCTACTTTTTTTGGAAGAGTATGATAAACTTGGTATTACCGGGGTTGAGATGAAATGTAGTATAATAACATTAAGGTTATTCTTAAGACTAACAAAGATAAAAAAGTGGAATAAGAGCAGAGAATTATCCCACTTTTCCGGTAACACCACCCCATTCTACAAAGCAATCTACAACGATTGCTATCAAGTAGTGGGCTTTGAGACATACTATTGAAAAAATTTATTTCAAATTATACAAAAAAATAAATTAGTCTATTACAATCTTTTCTCAAACAAAATTAACCATGGGATAATTCTATATTTTTATCTCTCTAAAAATAAAATCTCAAGCATAATCGCCTTGGCATCATTATATCTAACTAAATTATTGAAAATAATAATAAATTATGATATTTTCTATTTTATGAAAAATATAGTAATAATTGGGAGTGGGGAAGATTACTCAAAAGAAAAATTAAAAAGACATTGTGAAAGAGCATCTTTTATAATAGCAAGTGACGGTGGAGCAAAGATAGCCTTAGATAACAATATTAAACCAGACATTATTGTTGGGGATTTTGATAGTATTGATAATATAAATGAAGATAAATACAGAAACATTAAAAAGAAAAGATTTCCTTGCGAAAAAGATCTAACAGATAGTGAAATTGCTTTAAGAATGGCAATTGAAAAGAAACCCACTAATATAAATCTTTTTTGCATGACCGGCTTTTATATAGACCACTCTCTTGCAAATATGTATAATCTATTAAGAAATTATAATGAAAATATTGAAATAAAAATAATAACCTCAAATAGTGAAATATTTTTAATAAAAAATGAAAAAAAAATCACTGAATGTAAGGGAAAAAGATTTTCTCTTTTTCCTCTTGAGAATATTTATGGTTTGGAAATAATTGGGAGTAAATACACTTTTAATTCAAAAAATATTAATTTTACAGATTATAGTGTAAGCAATGTATTTATAGAAAATAGTGGCTTTATAAAATTGCAAAAGGGGACACTCTTGTGTATTATATTCGATTATGGATATGAATAATAGTATTATATTAAAAAAAATATTACCAAAGACAAAAAATTTTACTCTACTTTTTTTTATTTTTAAAATAGTTGTGATTATATTTTATCTTATATCTAATTATCAAAATCTTACTCCAGATTCAATTAAATTTCTTCTTAAAATTTTATTATTGACAGATTCTTTTCTTTTTTTTATTTGTATTATGAATATATTTTATTTTATCAACTTAAAAACTTTCTTTTTGTATAAAATAGTGATCTTAATATTCTCAATTATAAATGCTATATGGGCTATAATAGATATACTTTCTATATCAATTATAATTGCTTTTTCAAATTAAAAAATTTATTTTTAAAAAATAATTGGTTAATTATAAAAAAATTGTGACAAAATAAAAAATTTTTGATATTAATATATAGAAATAAAAATCTGAAAAACTTAATAACTTTTATTATAGAAAAAGAGAAAAGAATGAATTTAAAAAAGTGTAAACATAACGATTGTAATAATAAAGCCTTGGTATTCTCTGATTTCTGTTTTCATCATGCAGAAAATATTGATGATTTAAAAAATAAAATTTACGATTTTATAATTAACAATAAAAATTTAAAAGGATATAACTTTTCATTTCTTGATCTAACGAATATAGATTTTTCAAAAAAGGATATTTCATATTCTATTTTTTCAAGATGTAAATTTAAGAATAATAACTTCTCTAATGCGACAATTGTCTCATCTTTTTTTGATTTTGCTACTTTAACTGATTGTAATTTCACAAAATCAAATACAAGATTTTCAGTATTTGGTGGAAGTGATATGGAAAATGTAATTTTTTTAGACTCTACTGTTATTTTTTCAAATTTTTTAGGCACAAATTTAAAGAATGCTAACTTTAATAACTCTGATTTAAGATATTCAAGATTTGTTGAGGCAAATACTGAAAAGGCAACTTTTAAAAACTGTAATTTAAAAAATACAATATTTTTAAATACTATTCTTGAAAAAAATAGTCTTGATGGTTCTAATTATGAAGATGCAATAATAATAAAACATGATTCTTCATCTCAATATAATTTTTTTTAGTTTGAGGAAGATATGAAAATATTTACTACTGTGAGTCCTAAAACAATTTTTAATATCTATATCGTAACAGATGATAAACAAAAGTATGGTGTAATAATAGATCCGGGTGATTTCTCTATTAATATATATAATCTTGTTAAATATATTGGGGCAAAAATAACAAAAGTAATATTAACAGACGGACAGAATAAAAAGGTAGAAGGTATTCCAACATTAAAAAAGGTTTATGATGTAGATATTTATGCATATAGAAATATGGTATGTGATTATGAAACAAAGGTTGTAAGAAATGGTCATGAAATAGTGGAAGGGGATTTAAAATTTAAAATAATAGAAACTCCAGCTCCAAGTTATGATTCAATTTCAATTTTGATTGAGGATGCTCTTTTTATTGGCAATGTATTTCAGACCGGAACTCTCAATAGATTTAAAACAGAGGAGTTTAATACGCCAGATTTTGAACTAAAAGTAATTAAAAAGAGTATTTTAACATTACCAGAACATACAATGATATATCCATCTTTTGGACCAGCTACTACGCTGGAAATAGAAAAAAAATTTAATCCATATTTCAAAGGTATTTAGAATGAAAAAAGATATTTTAATTTCTGCTATTTCTAAAGATAAATTAGTATATTCCTATATAGTGATTCTTAATGATACTATAAAAGAATTTCAAAAAAGACATAATCTTAACATTATATCACAGGCAATAATGGCAAGGGCTGTGACTGGTGCTGTTTTACTCAGTGGAAATCTAAAAAATGAAGGGGATATTCTTGTGTTAAACTGGAATTGTACTGGGCCTGTAAATAAAATAGTTGTTGAAGTTAATTCAGCCGGTAAGGTAAGAGGGTATATTGAAAATCCAAATCTCTCTTTTATTGAAAATAGCATTGTTGATGGCAACATTAAGGCTGAGCCTTATATTGGATTTGGAGAGCTAATTGTATCAAGATTTACAACGAGTGGAAATCCACCATATCATTCTGTTGTGCCGATTGTTTCTGGCGAGATAGCAGAAGATATTGCCTTATATATTCAACAATCATTACAGATAGAGTCTGCTTTAAAAATAGGGCTTTCTATAAATAAAGATAATATCTTAGAGGTATGTGGAGGAATATTGCTAATAGCATATCCAGAAGTTTCTGACAAAAGGATAAAAGAAATTAATAACAAATTTGAGGCTATAAAATCTTTTACCGATTTACTAAAAGAAAATGATTTCAACTATAATAAAATTTTTGATAATTTTGAACTTGAGAAATTCGCAGAAAGAGAGATATCTTTTGAATGTAATTGCAATATTTCTCAGATAAAAAATTTTTTGATGAAATTAAAAGAAGAGGAATTAAAGGAGTTTATTGAAAAAGATGGTAAAATAAATGTTGATTGTAAATATTGTGGCACACATTATGAATTCTTACAGGAGGAAATAAGAAAAGATGAATAATTCTATTAGTAGAGTAGAAAAAGAATTTATTTTTGATTTTCTTATAAAAAATAAAGTAAAAGTAGAAATTAAATGCTCAAATAACGAGACCACAGAGGCTATAATATTAGAACAGAATTCCAATGCTATAAAAATAGAATTAACCTATGTTCCAGAAATATTAAAGACATACAATGCAGAAATAAAAGTATTTTTTTATTTTCAGAATACACATCATACCTTTAAAACAAATATTATAAGAATTCAAGGACAATATGCAATAATAAAGAATCCAGATGCTCTTGTTAGAAATTTACAGAGAAAATTTGAAAGAGTTCTTGTAAATGGAAAATATTCGATAGAATTTGAAATTCAAGGGGATATCATTCCTTTACCATATCCAACAACTAAAATTTCATATTTTCCAGATAAACCACCCATTAGTGCTGATTTCTCAAATGTAAAAATAGATGAGATTTTAAAAAAATTTAAAGAGAAGATAAATCCTCTTGTTTCTTTAAATAAAGTAAGAATGATAAGAAATTACACCCCTCAGACAATTGAAGAGAAGATAACAATTCATTATGGTAAAATATTATATATTGCTAACTCTCATTCTGATTTGCTAACAAAACAGATAGATAGTAATTTTGAAATTATAACAAAAAACGACTGGATAAATTATGAAAAAGAGATAAATAAAACAGAACCTTTAAATATTAATAAAGTTTTATCAAATTATCTTATGGAAATTGCAAAAAAGGACATATTTTCAGAAGCAATTATTCCAATTCTTTACAGAAACTATGTTATAGGCTTAATATATTTAATAAATAATCATAAGAATGCTATTCCAATTAATAATAAAATTATAAATTACACTTATCAATTTTCAAGAATTACCTCATACTCTCTTAAACAGAGCGGTTATTTTAAAGAAGAAGAAGGGGAGATGAAGAAATTTTTGATACCAATCTATGATATGAGTCCTGGTGGCCTTGGCATCATAGTAGATAGTGATATTTATGAAGATAAACTATTATTGAATCATAATTACAAAGTTTTAATTAAAGTAGAAAATAAATCCATAAGAATATTAGTCAAACTTGTAAGAAAGATTCAAAATTTATCAAAATATATTTATGGTTTTATGTTTCTCGAAATAAAAAAAGAAGATTTTGATTTTTTACAAAAAGTATTATATAATCAATAAAATAAATCTAATATTTTCATATTTTTTTAAAATTTCCATATCTTTTCTTCTTTTTATTCTACTCTGTTTTAAATTTCTGAAAATTATTTTGAATATCTTTTGCCAGAGTCTTCTGTTCTGATGCTATCTCACGAATATGCTCAGAAGAAATTGCGGTTTCCCTCAATGCCTGATCTTCTTCTTCCATAGCAATTGAAACTTCCCTTGAGATTTGTGACAGTTTTTCAAAAACTTCTTTGAGTTTTTCTGCATTGTGGGTTTCTTCCGCTGTTTTTTCTGCAATTAAATTTCCTAATTCTCTTATAGATGTGATTGTTTTTAGAATCGACTCATTACTTTTCTTCTGCTCTTCTGCAGCAGATGCAATTTCATGATTTATCCGTGAGACTTTATTGATTTTTTCATTCAATAATTGGAAGTTTTGGATTGTATTTTCACCTTTTTTCTGATTCAGAGCTATACCTTCCCCAATTTTTTTTACCACACTATCAATTTCTTTCGATGAGTGAAGCGATTTATCTGCCAATTTTCTTATTTCCTCTGCCACAACAGCAAAACCCTTTCCGTATTCTCCAGCATGGGCTGCTTCAATAGCAGCGTTCATAGCCAGAAGATTGGTTTGTTCAGATATACCCATAATAAGCTCTACAATCTCAGTAATTTGAGAAGACTGGCTAGCTACATTTTTAATAGTTTCAGAAAGATCATTTATAAGATTATTGGCTTCCTCCGAAAGGGATAAAAGTTCCTCAGAGGCCTGTTCACATTCTTTTGCCATTGAAGCAGAATTGAAAATCGAGGCAGCCATTTCTTCTACTGCACTGGAAGCATTCTCGACAGCCTTCTGATTTTTTTCACTCTCTTTTTCAATTTGTGATGCCGAGGCAATAATAATATCGAGTAGTTTCCCTGATTCTTCAACCATCTCTTTCTGACGATTCATGTTAGTTCCTACATTTTTAGATGAAGCCAATATTTCTTGAATACTTGAGGATGACTGTGCGGTCTTGGTTGCAATATCTTCTGAAAAAGAAGATAAAGATAGTCCCTGTATTTTAATTTGCTTAATAATATTTTGCTGATTTTCCATAAAAATATTAAAATAACTTGCTAACTCTCCTATCTCATTTTTTAAAGATACATTGATTCTTGTTCTTAAATCTGCATCACCTCTGGCTAAACTATATAAAATATCTACAATTTTTTTAACAGGAAGAACTATTTTACCACCAAGAACATTACTTAATAATAAAATACTAAAAATTGAAAAAGCAAAAGAAATAATTGCTATCAATAAAACATTTGTCAAAATAGGATTAATAATTTCTTGCTTTGCAGCGAAAGAAAATACAGTCCAACCAGTAATCTGAGATTTATATTTTAAATAATAATATTTGCTCCAATTTCCAATTTTTTCTGAAGAATTAATTTTGTTAATTAATTCTTCAACCTTTTTCCCAATCCATTCTTTATCTGGATGAATAAATATTTCATTATTTTCATTAACAATAACATGAAAGAGTGATTTATAAACAGTTGGTGCATTGATAAAATCAAGTACATCCTGAAGAGAATAATCAGCTGCCATTACTCCTACTATATTTTGATTGTTTTGAATGATTCTTACAGTAGAAAAATTTAATTCTTTTGTCGAAGCCTCTTCATAAGGCATTATAATAGCAATACGCTCACCTGATTTAATCGCCAACTGATACCATGGCCTAACAGTTGGGTCAAAACCTTCTGGAGGAGTATAATCATTAATAACTAATTTTTTGTCTGAATAACCAGAATAAAGATATCGGATATTTTTATTAACTTCAGTTATTCTTTTATAAAGAGAAAGCGTTTTTTTCAAACTCTCTTTATCTTTATTTGCAAAAACAACATCTGGATCCTGAGAAAGAAATTCAACAGTATGAGTTAGTTCTCGAAAATAACCATCAAGAAATGTCACTACTTTCTTATTTTCTCCCTGGATATATCTTTCAGCAGAGATAAGACTATTTTTATATGAATTATAAAACATTGCAAAAATTACTAAAATTAATGCCCCCCCTGTAATCAAAAAGGTAGACAAAAATATTTGTTTTTTGATTGATTTTGTTTTCATAAATAAATACCTCTTTGTAAATAAGTATGAAAATGAATAAAATTACCACTAAAATTTATGATAATTTATTTTTTAAAAAAAATCAATAAAATTATATTTTTTTGGATGCGAATTTATTTTTAGGCAGATAAAAAGATAGAATTAGCCTAAGGGTAAGTTTTGAGTAATAAAGATAGAATGACCAAATTTTAGACATTTCATTAATTTTATAAGAATTTTATCTCTTTCAGGCAAAAATTTAAGTTAAATTTGAGTAAAAAGTAGTAGTTATGCTCTATTGAGCATGGGATATCTTGGGGCATCTCCTTCACAACACAAGCCTTTCTTGCCTTTAACTCCTCTATCTCATTTTTTAGTTCTTGTATCATCTTCATAAATTTCTCTTCCCCATAAGTTTCAATACCTATAAAATATATCTCAAGCAACTCCCTTATAAGAGTTGCTATGCTAAATGAATTCAACTGGTCATGCACAAGTTTCAATTCATTATACACCTCATCTGGCAAAAACACCCTTATTTTTTCAGAGGCAATTATAAATTTATAATCCTTATCCCGCCTTTTTTCATAAAGGTGTTTTTTCCTTAAAATCGGAATATGCACTAAGCAATACTTGCTTGGCTTTTTTATTTTATATGTTTTTATTTATAGGAAAAAATTTTTTAAATAGTAATTTTTATTTCATATCAAAAATTCGAGTAATAGAGGCAATCTATCAAGAAATTCAAAATTTTTATTCTTAAAATAAAAAAGCCCACAGAAAATATAATTTTCTGATGCTTCCTGTATATTATTCTTCTTTAAATTGTCATTTATCCTCTTAAAATTTCTTACAAAATCCTCAATTTTTTCTATTACTTCACTCTTAAATCTATCAAACCATACTTTTCCTCTTATTTTTAATCTTTTGTTGTATCTAACAGCAAAGGTTCCCAATACCCACTGCATTATTTTTGATAGATTTTCCCCTCTTTTGGGTCTTATAATAAAATGACAGTGGGTATAAACAAATACGAAATTTAGAAGTGAGAATCTAAATTTCTTCTTTGCCTGTTTTAAAGTTAATAATAGCATTTCACGGACAAATAGGGGCTTTAGTTCAGGTCTATCCCTGTTGATTGTACAGGTAATATAATAGCTAGCCCCCTTTTTTAGTATTCTATTTCTTCTCATAAAAAATCCTCCTTTTTTTTAAAAAAGTATTTTTCTATATATTAATCACAAATTTTTGACACTTTTTTAAAATTGCTGAAAAAATAAATTTACTTTTTAAATTCTTTTTGTTATATTTAAGGTATGAGTAAAATAAATATTAATAATATCAAAAAAAATAATGATATTTTTGTTGTCGAAAAGAATTTAATAGTCCCTAAAAAATATTTTCCTGAAATAGGTGCAGAAGCT